>Ga0208635_100022_pt1 | contig 196931 bp, 183 predicted proteins | sample LakWasMe93_HOW11_2_FD_183915 | JGI IMG/M metagenome (GOLD analysis project Ga0208635, IMG submission 183915) | Freshwater sediment methanotrophic microbial communities from Lake Washington under simulated oxygen tension - Sediment Metagenome... | ecosystem: Environmental > Aquatic > Freshwater...
CTCGTTGATGCGAGCGGTCAACAGGGCCACTTGGACTTCCGGCGAACCGGTGTCGTTGGCGCTGCGAGCGTTCGACTTGACGATGTCTGCTTTGTTCAGATCGGCGACTGCCATGGTGCGTTCCTAGATGCAGGAAGCCGCTGGCAGCGCACGCTCTCGCTAGAGACTCGTGACGCTCTCAGACGGTTTCCTATGATTGACTTGCGGTCACAGGTGAAACCGACCCGTGCCGTGCGAAAGCGCTGATGCACCTTCCAAAATCTCATGGAGCGGCGGCATCAACAGGTGTGGATTATCGCGGAAATGCGCGGGAGCTACGACTTCAGCCGCGGTGGGGTGTTAGACGGCGCAGCTAAGACCTGGCTAATGGCTGCTGTTCAGTGCAGCGAACTTACGCATCCGACCCAATGCATTCGGTCGGCTTGGCAAGCTCGACGACTGCTTCGCAGCGGGAGCGGGCCTTGAACAACGGCGACCGAACTCACGCTTCCTGACACCAACCAGCCATTGGGTCTGGTGTAAGGAGCTGACCCTCCCACGCCCTGAGGGCCAATGCGTTGACGATTTAGGACAATTGCCCTATTCTCGCCAACGCTAGGTCAATCGTCCTAACTGCGGATATTCATGAGCACTCGCGAATGTATTGTTCAAGCGGCTGACGCTCTGTTCTACGAACGCGGCTTTGAGCGCACCTCCTTTGCGGACATCGCCGAGGCGGTGCAGATTTCGCGTGGAAACTTCTACTACCACTTCAGGACCAAGGACGAGATCCTCGACGCAGTCATTGCGGCGCGGACGATGCGCACGCAGTGCATGCTTGCCCAGTGGGAGGCTGAATGCGAGGGTCCGCAGAATCGCATTCGGCTCTTCGCGGAGTTATTGATTCGCAACCAGGCCAAGATCATGAAGCACGGCTGCCCGGTTGGCGGCCTGTGCATGGAGTTGTCCAAGCTCGGTCACGCCGCTCAGGATGGTGCCAATGCCATCCTTGACCTTTTCCGGGCCTGGCTGCGCCAGCAGTTCGAACAGATGGGGCGCAAGAAGGACGCCGATGCGCTGGCGCTTCACCTGCTGATGCGCAGCCAGGGCGTAGCCACGCTGGCACAGGCGCTGCACGACAAGCAGTTCGTACAGCACGAGGTAGACCAGATCATGTCCTGGGTCCAGTCCTGCGCGCCCAGCACCAAGCGCAGGGTTGCCTGACATTTTTACAACGAGGAGGTTTCATGTTCGTGGTGTTCCTCAAGTTCTCGAGCAAGCAGTCGCAGGCAGCGCAGCACATGAATGGGCACAAGTCCTGGCTGCAGCAGGGTTTCGATGACGGCGTGTTCTTGATGTCCGGCAGCCTGCAAGCCAGGCAAGGTGGCGCGCTGCTGGCGCATAACACCTCTCGAGAGGAACTGGAGGCGCGGGTCAGGCTCGATCCCTTTGTGACCGAAGACGTGGTGACTGCGGAGATCACTGAATTCCTGCCCGGCAAGGCAGATGCCCGACTGCAATTCCTGCTGGAGCCAAGCTGATATGGGGTCGACGATTGCTGGTCCCGATGGGCTGCCTCGATGTGCATGGTGTGCCGCGGCGCCGGAGTTTCTCCACTATCACGATACCGAGTGGGGTTTCCCGGTCTCGAACGATCAGCGCCTGTTCGAGAAGCTCAGTCTCGAGGCATTCCAATCGGGTTTGAGCTGGCGGACTATCCTGGCCAAGCGCGAGAATTTCAGGGCCGCCTTTGATGGCTTCGACTTCCGCCGCATCGCGACGTTTGGTGAGACGGATGTCGAACGCCTGCTGGGCGATAGCGGCATCGTGCGTCATCGCGGAAAGATCGAGGCAGTGATTCACAACGCCCGCATGGCCGAGCAGCTTGCCGAGCGGAATGGCTCGCTGGCCGCCTACTTTTGGGGTTTCGAACCCGATACAGAGCAATTGGCTGCGCCTCAGTCGGCATCGACGTCCCCCGCCTCGGTGGCCTTGTCGAAGGATCTGAAACGCTCAGGCTGGAAGTTCGTAGGTCCCACCACCGTCTACGCCTTCATGCAGGCCACGGGCCTCATCAATGACCATGCGGTGGGGTGCACGATCCGAAACAGGGCCGACGAAACGCGCAAGGCATTCCGCCGACCTGGCCGCCCAGGCTGAGACTCTGCATTCAAACCACCTGCTCCCATGGCGCCGACAGCCGCACCGCCCCGTGGATGATGCCCACCATCGAGTAGGTCTGCGGAAAGTTGCCCCAAAGCTCGCCGGTGGCAGGCGAGAGGTCCTCGCTCAACAGCCCCAGAGGATTGCGGCGTGCCAGCATCGCCTCGAAGGCCTCCCGGGCCTGTGCATGGCGGCCGATGCGCGCCAGTGCGTCGATACGCCAAAAGGAACAGACATTGAAAGCCGTCTCCGGGAACCCGAAATCATCCCTGGCCTCATAGCGCCTCATGTACGGTCCGTCGCACAGCGCCTGTTCCAGCGCATGGACGGTGCTGATAAACCGTGGATCCTTCGGCCTCAGAAACCCGACTTCGCCCATCAACAGGACGCTGGCGTCCAGGTCGGTGCCATCAAAGCTTTCGACGAAGGCCTGTCGCTTCTCGCTCCAGGCGCGCTCGACAATTTTGGCGTGAATGATCCGGGCGCGTTCGCGCCAGCACCGGGACCGCTCTGGCAGCGCCAGGCTGTCGGCCACATGGGCAAGGCGATCGCAGGCCGCCCAGCACATCAACGCTGAGGAGGTGTGAACGCGCGCGCGGGTGCGCAACTCCCAGATACCGGCATCGGGCTGGTCATGCAGGCGCCAGGCCTGCTCCCCCATTGACTCCAGAGCAGCAAAGTCACTCGCGTCACCACGCCGGAATAGTCGGTGGTCGTGGAAGGCCTGTGCGGCACCCAACACCACGCTGCCATACACATCGTGCTGGAAATGCTCCTGGGCCTGGTTGCCTATGCGCACCGGCCCCATGCCGCGGTAGCCGCTGACATGGGGCAGCACGGATTCTGGAAGCTCGGCCTCCAGGCCGATGCCATACAGCGGCTGCACATGACCGCCCTTGGCGCCACGCACCACGTTGTAGAGCCAGTTCAAGTAGCTCTCCATCGTGCCCACTTCAGACAGGCTGTTGAGCGCCCGCACGACAAAGAAGGCGTCGCGCAACCAACAGTATCGGTAGTCCCAGTTGCGGCCGCTGTTCGGCGCTTCGGGAATGCTGGTGGTCATCGCCGCGACGATGGCCCCCGTCTCCTCGTACTGACACAGCTTTAGGGTGATCGCAGCCCGGATCACTGCGTCTTGCCATTCAAGTGGCAAGGCCAGGCGATGGGTCCAATGACGCCAGTAGAGTGCCGTCTGTTCTTCGAAGCTGCGGGCGGTTTCCTCGATTCCCTCTCCCAACGTCTCGTCCGGCCCCAGCAACAGGCTGACCGGCCTGTGCAACGCAACCCAGGTGCCATCGACCAGATAGGTCAGTGGCACGTTGGTGGTCAGTCGCAAGGTGATCTCAGGCAAGACGTAGCGCAGGTGGTGGCTGCCGCGCGTGATGCTCGGTTGCGCCCGTCCCCAATCTCCGCGTGGGCATAGGCGAAAACGCACCCGAGGGTGGCCAGAGATTGGGTGAATGCGACGCACGAGCTGCGCAGGGCGGTAGGGACGATCTCTTGTGATGAAGCGCGGCGCAAAGTCGACCAGCTCAATGCCCTGGCCCTGCGTATCCCAAAGCCGCGTGCGGACGATCGCCGTTCCCGGGTCATAGCATTGCTCCGCGCGCTCGAAGTCTTCGAGCTCAATGCTGAATGCGCCCTCGGCGTCGACGCCTTGCGCCGAATGCATGAGGGCATCGAAGACCGGGGTGCTGTCGAAGCGCGGCATGCAGCACCAGACGATGCGGCCTCGTTCGTCAATCAGTGCGCTGACATTGCAGTTGCCGATCAACGCAAGGTTCAAAGAGGCCCGCTGGGCGGGAGCATTTGTCGTTGCTTGCATGAGGGCCTTCCTACGTCACAGGAAATCTTGTCGCTTTAGAGGCATGTATATTGGCACAAATGTAGTTTTGAAATACACACGACAAATCGCACTCCAACACCTCCCGATGAAGACCCTTCGCCTGCAGCTCAGGTTTCTGCTTCCGCTGGCCTTGACCCTCGTGGCTGCGGCCTATGTCGCGGTGCCCCTGCTCGACCAGGTCACGCTGCGCTGGTTCTCCCGCGACCTCAACAGCCGCGGCGTGCTCGTGGCCAATGCCCTGTCCGACTCCGTCGCGGAAGCCCTGCTGGCTGGCAAGCCTGAACGGCTTGAGGCCCTGTTTGACCGCACCATTCAGGACGAGCGCCTGTTTGCCATTGCCGTCTGCGGCGTCGACGGCCGCGTTTTGCAGAGCACACGCGCATTCCCGGCAGACCTGAGCTGCGCACGCGGCCTGGAACTTGCAGGCCGCCCGGACCCTCGCCTGGACCTGGCTGGGGGGGCGGTCCATGTCGGCGTCCACGCAGTGATGGGGCTGCGACAGGCCGTCGAGGAGCCAGTGTCGCCTGCATCTGCCGCCGCCGAGCCTGCAGCATCCTCTTCTGAGTCGGCGGCCGAGGTCGACCCGGTACGCCCATCGCCGGAGCCCGTGCTCGTCGGCAGGCTGGTCCTGCTTCACGACCTCAGCTTTATCGAGAAGCGCAGCCAAGACACGCGCCGGTACCTGATCGGCTTCATTGCCAGCCTGGGCTTCCTAATTGCCCTCATAACGGTGATCGTCGCGCAGCTGAGCTGGCGCGGCTGGGTCAATGGCGTGCGCGCCGTGATGCGGGGCGAGGGGCTGGTCAGCCCTTTGCTACCGCCGCCCGAGCTAGCGCCTTTCGTCGACGACCTGCGCGCCAGTCTGCGCGACCTCGAGGACGAGTACCGCCGCATGCAAGGCCCCGAGGTCGACTGGACCGGCGAGCGCCTGCGGATGCTGCTGCATACGCAGCTGCGCGGCGATCAGGTCATCGTGGTGTCAAACCGTGAGCCCTACATCCATGAGCATGGACCGGACGGCATCGTCGTGAAGCGGCCAGCCAGCGGTCTCGTGACGGCCGTGGAGCCGGTCATGCGGGCCTGCTCGGGCACCTGGATTGCGCATGGCAGTGGCAGCGCTGATCGAGACGTGGTCGACCGCGCCGATCGTGTCGGCGTGCCGCCCGGCCATCAGGACTACCAGTTGCGACGCATCTGGCTGACGCCCGAGGAGGAGCAGGGCTACTACTACGGCTTCGCCAACGAAGGCATGTGGCCGCTGTGCCATGTGGCCCACGTGAGGCCGGTATTCCGCGAATCGGATTGGGAGGCCTACAAGCAGGTCAACCAGCGTTTCGCTGATGCCGTGGTGGCCGAAGCGCGCAGCGAGGATCCTGTGGTTCTGGTGCAGGACTATCACTTCGCCTTGTTGCCGGCCATGATCCGGGCAAAGCTGCCCCAGGCCACCATCCTCACCTTCTGGCACATCCCATGGCCCAACCCGGAGTCCTTCGGCATCTGCCCATGGCGCCGGGAGATCCTGCAGGGCATGCTGGGCAGCACCATCCTTGGCTTCCATACGCGTTTTCACTGCAAGAACTTCATGGAGACCGTCGATCGCTATCTGGAGGCTCGCATCGAGGACGAGCACTCGACGATCAGCTTCCAGGACAAGGAAACCCTGGTCGAGAGCTACCCCATTTCGATCGAATGGCCTGACGAGGCCGTTGCTGCAGCTTGGCCTCCGATCGCCGAATGCCGCCGCCGCGTGTCTGAGCGCCTGCAGTTGCCGGCCGTCGTGCGGCTGGCCGTCGGCATCGACCGGTTTGACTACACCAAGGGCATCATTGAGCGGCTCAATGCCGTGGAACGAATGCTCGAGAAGGCCCCCGAATGGATCGGCCGCTTCGTGTTCGTCCAGGTGGCAGCGCCCACCCGCGCGGCGCTCGACGAGTACCGCAGCTTCCAGGAGCGTGTCGAGCGCATCACCGAGCGGATCAATTCACGCTTCTCGAGGCCTGGCTATCAACCCATCCATCTGCTGGCCCAGCACCATGAGCCGGAAGCAGTGAATGAACTATTTCGCGCGGCTGACATCTGCGTTGTCACGAGCCTGCATGACGGCATGAACCTCGTCTGCAAGGAGTTCGTGGCCGCGCGAGATGACCAGCAAGGCGTCCTCGTGCTGAGCCGGTTTGCCGGTGCGGCTCGCGAAATGACCGAGGCGCTGATCGTGAACCCCTATCACGTCGAGGAGACGGCCGATGCATTGCTGCGCGCAGCCCTCATGCCGGCGGCCGAACAGCGTGAGCGCATGGCCAGCCTGCGCAGCACGGTGCGGGAATTCAATGTATTTCGCTGGGCCGGCCGCATGCTGTCGGACGCAGGCCGTTGGCGCCTGCGAGCGCGTGTGGAAGCCAGGGTTCGACGGCTCGGCGAAGGGTGAGGACCGGGTCTCGATGCTGCATGTCTTCAGTCCCCAGGGTGAGGCGCATCTCGCGGTCACGATGTGTGCCCGACCTCTGCTCGCTTTCGATTTCGACGGCACGCTGGCGCCCATCGTGGCCCGACCCGACCGGGCGCGCATGGCCCCTGGCGTCGCAGCGCGGCTTAGCAAGTTGTCGGAGCATCTGCCCGTGGCCATCGTGACCGGGCGGGAAATCGCCGATGTCCGCCCCCGGTTGGGATTCGAGCCCGAGTTCATCGTTGGCAGCCATGGGGCCGAGAGCGAAGTCGGCAGTGACGATGCGCCATGGCGTTCTGCGCTACAGGACGCTCGCGTCTGGCTGCAGTCCTATCGGCCCGAGCTGCAGCAGCTCGGGGTTCAAATGGAGGACAAGCGCCATTCCATCGCCCTGCATTACCGCCTGGCCCCGGATCCGGAACGCGCGAGCCGCAGGCTCGAAGAGATCCTGCGTGGAGCCAGCCCTGCGCTGCATGTGTTCGGCGGCAAGCGGGTCTTCAATGTCGTCGCCGCCATGGCTCCCGACAAGGCAGATGCCGTGCACCGCCTGGCCCTGCTGGCGCAACGCGAAGCGGCGGTCTTCGTCGGCGACGACCTCAATGACGAACCCGTCTTCGAGCGCGCACCGCCAAGCTGGTTGACCATCAAGGTCGGCCGGACCGATCCACCCTCCAGGGCACGCTTCTATCTGGACAGCCCCAACGAGATGGCCATGCTCCTGGATCGCATGATCGTCCTGCTCGGCGAGCGGAGCCCTTGACGATTGTTGGCTACGCGGCCGCTGACTCGCGCTGTACCGGGGCAGCATCAAGGCGGCAAAGTTGCGCCTGTGCAAGCGCCGAGTACAAGGGCACGCTGATCCAGCGCGAGATCAGGTTGGCGCCGAGCGCACCGGTCATCAGGCTCAGCACCATGGCATGACCATCGACCATTTCCATCACGATGATGAAGGCCGTCAACGGCGCCTGGGTCACGGCCGCGAGGAAGGCCGCCATGCCGATCGCGATCAGTGGCGCCGAGCCCTCGTGCATGCCGGCCAGCAGCGCCATGTCATTGCCGATGCCGGCACCGATGGCCAGCGAGGGCGCGAAGATGCCGCCAGGTACGCCTGACCAGACCGCCAGCCAGGTCGCGACGAGTCTCAGCGTGACATAGAGCATGGGCATGTCCATATGGCCTTCAACCAGGCGGCGCGTGTAGCCGTAGCCACTTCCGAAGGTGGCACCATCGCTCACCAGTCCGACCACCGCAACGACCAGCCCGCAGGCAGCCGCGAAGCGGATCGGATGGCGGTGCTTGAGGCGGCTGAAGTAATCCTGGCCGCCGACCATGCTTGTGTGGAGCAGTCGCGAGAACAGGCCGCCGGTCAGGCCACAGCCCAGCACCACCAGCAGACCGGGCAGCAGGTAGTGCCAGCTCAGCAGCCCCACATGGATTTCGCCAAAATAGCTGGCATTGCCATAGGCCGAAACGGCCATCAGGCCAGCCAGCACGATGGCGGCCACGATGAGCCCGCTGTTGCGCTCCTCCAGCTTGCGTGACAATTCCTCGATGGCGAACATCACGCCGGCGAGCGGCGCATTGAAAGCGGCTGCAATGCCCGCGGCCCCTCCGGCCACCAGCAGGCCGTGGTGGTTGATCGCTGAACGCTCAGGCAGCCAGCGGCCAGCATGTTGCATCACGCCGGCGGCAATCTGGACCGAGGGGCCTTCTCGCCCTATGGCCAGACCGCCGAGCAAGCCGCCTGCAGTCAAGAGGATCTTGGCCATGCTCAATCGCAAGGACACGAACAAGGAGCAACGTTCGCGATCGACCATGGGCGACAGGGCAGCCATCACCTGAGGAATGCCCGACCCGGACGCGCCCGGCGCAAAGCGGCGCGTCAGCCAGACGAGGCTCGCCGTGCATGCCGGAACCCAGACGAGCGGCAGCCACGGGCTCCAGCTCCTGAGTGCAAAGAATCCGCCCAGCGCCTGTTCACTGAGCCAGGTGAAGGCCACCACGGCCAGGCCGGCGCCTGCCGCATAGGCCAGCACGACGACGCGGCCCACCCACTGACGCCAGTCGGCGAGGTCACGGCGAAGTGCCGTCACGAAGTCAGGTTGTTGCATGGGCGGCACTAGCGTCCTGTAGTTGCAGGGCTCCGTTGCGGAGCCCTTCACGACATGCACATGTCTTGCCTTCGGCAACAAAAGCAATAACATTGGCACAAATGCAATTAGTGTAAGCTTGCGCGCCGGCCGATCGAGCGCCGGTCAAGACAACCAAACAAACTACTGGAGACATCGTGCGTCGTTCACTACTCATCCTTGGCCTGATCTCAGCCCTTCTGGCTGCCTGCTCGAGCACCCCAGTCGCAACTCCGGCGCCCCCAACCCCTGTGGCGCCGGCTCCGGCGGCGGCACCGCCAGCCCCTGCACCCAAAGCCGCGCCTGCACCGGTGGCGGTGTCGCGCATCGTGCCCCTGCACCTGGATCCCAGCAGCGCGCTCAGCCGGGAGCACAGCGTCTTCTTTGACTTCGACAGTTCGATCATCGGCAGCGACTACGCTGGCGTGACCGAGCGTCATGGTCATTACCTGGCGCAGCAGGGCAATCTGAAGGTGACCGTTCAGGGAAATACTGACGAACGCGGCGGGAGCGAGTACAACCTGGCTCTGGGCCAGCGCCGCGCGGAAGCCGTGAAGTCGGCGCTGAAGCTGATGGGCGCCAAGGACGCGCAGATTGAAGCCGTCAGTTTCGGCAAGGAGAAGCCCGTCGCCATGGGTCACGACGAAGCAGCATGGCGCCAGAACCGGCGCGCGGACATCGTCTATCTGAAGTAATGCGTGAGGCAGCCTCGCGATGACTCGAGCCTTCGCGAAGCGGGTCTCCCGCAGTGGGAGTCCTAACGGGATTTGGGCGCCTCTTGGGGCGCCATTTTTTTGCCGAATATGATCTGCGTATGACGAAGAAGGCACGTACCCGACTCAGTAATCCCGACGTCGAAGACGAGGCGGCGATTCGTGTGTTGCGGCAGTTCAGGCAGATCTTTAATGCCGTCAAGACGCACTTTCAGCGCGTCGAGAAGAAGGTGGGCCTCGGCGGCGCGCAGCTGTGGGCACTGGGCGTCATCCGAGACCGGCCGGACATTGGCATGGGCGAACTTGGCAAAGCCTTGAACATTCATCAGTCCACGGCAAGCAACCTGGTGAAGTCGCTGGTAGAGCGCGATCTGGTTGTCGCCGCCAAGACCGGCAGCGATCGTCGGGCCGTCAGCCTGCGACTGCTGCCGGAAGGTGCGAAGCTGCTGAAGCGCAGCCCCGGTCCCTTTACGGGCGTGTTGCCGGAGGCGCTCGCCGCTCTCGATGCAGAGTCGCTCGAGCGGCTGGAAGCGGATCTGGCGCGTCTGATCGATGTGCTGCACGCCGACGAGCGCGGCGGAAATATTCCCCTCGGCAATCTCTGAGTGCCCCGCAAGCTCGGCGGCTGCCTGCGGTGAGCGCCACCGCTGACCTGCTACATTTGTACAAATGCATTTTTGCAGAGCGCCGCGACCCTGTGTCGCAGAGGCCGCATGCTCAGCAGCCATTGATCATCGCTAGAGGCCTGGGACCATGTTCGCGAGGATTCTTGTCGCCGTCGGTTTCGGTCGCAGCACAGGCGTCGCTGTCGAAGATGGACTGCGCCTGGCGGCCGAATTGAATGCGCAGGTCACTTTTGTTCACGTCGTGACGTCATTCGATCTGCCGATTGTCGAGGCCCCTGCCCAGGCCTACCTCACGCCCGATGAATTGCGCGCTGGGCTGGGTGCCGCCGCGGCGGCCGTCCTCGCTTCCGCAATGGCGCAAGCGAAGGCGCACGGCATTGACGCCAGGTGCGCCGCAATCAGTGGCGTCTCGATTGCCCGGCCTCTTTCCGAATTCGCGCGCGAAGAAGGCTGTGAGTTCATCGTTGCCGGCTCCAGCGAGCGCACTTGGTGGCGCCGATTGTTCGGCACCTCAGTTGCCAGCACCCTGGCAGACATCACCGATATGCCCATCTGGGTGAGTAGTCAACATCCCTGGCGGGAGGGCGGCAACTTTGCATCGCGGCGGGCGCTGGCACCTAGGTGAGCCCTCAGCTGGCTACGCTCCCGCCTGGTACTGAGCCTATCCCCGGGGCAGCAGGTTGCTCGCGCTGGTCGGGCCACCACGCGGTGCTGTCATGACCAGGCACCCGGTGCCCGATCAGACCATTCAGTACTTTGCACTCGCCGTCTTTGTGCTGACGCTGGCACATACCGGGCAATGATGCTGAACATGCTGGCGTTGCTCGGCGTGCTGTTGACGGCGCTCTATTTCATCGGACTGGCCGCGGTGGCTCTTGCAATCCCCGAGAGGGCGGGACGATTCTTGGCGAGCTTCGCGGAGACTCCAATTGCGCACTTCGTCGAAATGACCCTTCGCCTGAGGTCTCCGAGCTGAGACGGCGAGGAGAGGCTCTTCATGAACTTTCCGAGGTCCACAATAAGTTCAGCTGGACGTGCCGGCGGAACGTTTGCCACTGCCTTGACGCAGGCGGTTGGCGTGCCGCCGCACTTCGCTTGCCGGCAATGGTCCGCCGTGCCCCATGAAGAAGTGGAGGGAACCTTCCGCTGTCAAGCGATCCAGGGCGTCGGCAACACGCGATGGGTCGTCTTCGAAAGGCGGGCGCTTCGCCCGGCCCGTCAGCGCGATCCCGCCGAGGAGAATTCCGGATGAGATGAGATCGCCGACAAGCGCCTGGCCATCGTCAAGCGCGACACTCAACGATCCGCAGGTATGGCCGGGTGTGGAAACAACCGTACCGGCGACGCCATACGGCCGCAGGTCCAGCGTCTGGTTTCCCGAGAGCAGGATGTCTGGCTCAAAGGGCTCGTAGGCACGTTGGATCAGGCCGGTGCGATAGAAGAGCCGGCCGAATGCCCCAGTTGCACAGAACGTCATCCGCTTGTGCTGCCTGTAGTGATCCAGATCGCCCTGATGTGCACAGACGGGAGCCCCGGTCAGCGCCCGGATCCTGCCTGCATTGCCGGCATGGTCAATATGGGCGTGCGTGACCACGATCAGCTTGACGTCCGACCAAGCCAGATTCCGCGCCCGTAACGCTTGCTCCACGACATCCTGAGTGTCAGGTAGACCGGCGTCGACCAAGATTGCGCCGTCAGTGCCCAGCACAAGATGCGCGTTCACGAGTCCGAAGGGAAGGATGGGAATGCGCACGACTTCCTGACGCACTCTCATGCCGTGCCTTCCACGGAGCCATTGCCAGTGCTCGGCAGCCTTCCATGAACCCATGAGGTGACTTCGCTGAGTGGGACGTGTTCCGCGGCGGCACGCGCGTAGAAGGCGCGCTCGATGCGGCCGTCCGCGCCTATGAGAAAGTCTGCGGGCATTCTGTCGATGGGGCCATCCACGCGTCCGGGCAAGAAGCCCCGGAAGAAGGCGCGGAAGGCATGGAACACGTTGGCTGGGGCCAGCAGCCCCGCCCAGCTCCGTTCAACGCCATAGAGACGGTAGAGATGCATCTCCGGGTCTGGAATGAGGGAAAACGGCGAGTCCTGTCGACCCACGTACTCCCCCATGCTCTCGGCGCTGGACTGGAAGACGACCAGCATGACGAGCCCCGCTCTCGCCAAACGCTCATGCGCAAGCACCATATCGCGCACCCTGAGGTTGCACATCGGGCAAGACGCGTAGCGCATGAACGAAAGGAGTACCGGCCGCCCCTTGAAGTCAGAGAGTCGGATGGACTGGCCGAACATATCGGCGGTGACGAACTCAGGCGCCAAGGCGCCCTCTTGAAGTGGCATGGTCAACCTCATTTGGACGATCGACCAATATTATCAGGACGACTGTCCAAATTGCAATCAACTTTTGGACGATCGTCCAGATACAATTCGCCCATGAGCAACTCCTCAACCACACGTGATCGCGTTGTCGACGAAGCCCTGCGCCTCTTCGCCACGCGTGGATTCGCCGCCACGTCGATCGCTGATGTGGCTGAAGCCTCCGGGCTCTTGAAAGGCAATCTGGCGTACTACTTCAAGTCGAAAAAGGATCTGCTGGATGCTGTTCTCGACAAGAGATCCAAGACGCTATGGGCAGAGCTCGTCGAGCCCGCGCAGGAGGGAGAGGACGCCCGGACCACGATCACGCGGCTGCTGCAGCATGTCAGGGACACTGCCGAAGAGCTAGCGCTCTATGGTTGCCCTGTCGGCGGCTTGTCTACCGAATTGGGAAAGACCGACGCCGACCTGCACTCCCCCGCGGCCTCTCTGCTCTTGCAGCTTGAGAACTACTTGCGAGAGGCCTTCGCTCAGGTCCTGCCCAAGGCGCAGGCGCAGCGAGCTGCTGAACACCTGCTCTCCGTGTTGCAGGGTGCCGCGGTGGTCGCGCAAGCACGGCGTGACCCTGGCGTCGTTCATCGTCAAGTGGATGAAGCAACGGCCTGGCTGGGCACGGTGCTGCAGACTCCCAAGCAGCAGCGGGTGCGTGGCAAATAGACGGCGAGCGCGAGGGGCTGCTGGTGTCCCCGGATCACTTTGCCAACTTTGCATTTCGGCGGCGCTGGCAGCGAGATGAGCCCTCAGCTGGCTACACTCGCGCCGGGTGCTGAGCCGATTCACGGGGCAGCAGGTAGATCGCGCTGGTCGGGCCGCCACGCGGAACTGTCACGACCATGCAGCCGACGCCCGATCAGACCATTCAGTACCTTGCCCTCGCCATCTTTGTGCTGGCACTGGCGCATACCTTCGCCGCCAAGCAGTTCGAACGCCTTTCCCACCGATTCCCCAAACATGCCGGGCTGTTCCACCTGCTCGGCGAGGTGGAGGTCGTCTTCGGGTTCTGGGCGATCGTCCTGGTCCTCGCGATGGCCGGCATGCAGGGCGGGACGCAGGCGCTGGCCTATGCGGAAACGCGCAACTACACAGAACCGCTCTTCGTCTTCGTCGTCATGGTGGTGGCGGCTTCGCGGCCGGTTTTGCGCACTGTGGTCTGGGCAGTCGATGCCTTTGCCCGTCTGTTGCCGCTACCGACGCCGATGGCCAGCGCCTGGTTGGGCCTGGCGGCGGTGCCGCTGCTGGGTTCGCTGATCACCGAACCGGCAGCCATGACCATCGCCGCGCTGATGCTGGCCCCGCAGGTGTTCCGTCCCCAGGTGCCCGAGAAGCTGAAGTACCTGGCACTCGGCGTCCTGTTCGTCAATGTCTCCATCGGTGGCACGCTCACCTCCTACGCCGCACCGCCGGTGCTGATGGTGGCCACGACCTGGCACTGGGACAGCGCCTTCATGTTCGCGCATTTCGGCTGGAAGGCAGCGCTGGCTGTGCTGGTCAACGCCTCGGTCGTCACACTGCTGCTGCGCAAGCACCTGGTCATTGGGGGGGGAAGCGTCGCGCCGGAAGAGGCCGTGCCCCTGCCCGTCGTGCTGGTGCACCTGTCATTGCTCGCTGGCGTCGTGCTGCTGGCCCATCACCCGGTCGCGTTCCTCGGCCTCTTCCTGATGTTCCTCGGTTTCAGTCAGGCCTATGAGCGGCACCAGAGCCCGCTCATCATCAAGGAGGCGCTGCTCGTGGCATTCTTCCTGGCTGGCCTGGTGGTACTCGGCGGGATGCAGGCCTGGTGGCTGCAACCCCTGGTGTCCAGCCTCGAACCCTTGGCCCTGTTTTTCGGCGCGCTCGGCTTGACAGCCGTCACCGACAACGCGGCGCTGACCTACCTGGGCTCGCTCATCACCAGCATCTCCAGCGAGGCCAAGTACATGCTTGTGGCGGGCGCTGTTGCCGGTGGCGGCCTGACGGTGATCGCCAATGCACCCAACCCGGCGGGCGTGGCCCTGCTCAAGCGGGGCTTCGAGGACGAGTCGATCGGCGCCGGCGAGCTGCTGCTTGGGGCGCTGGGGCCGACACTGGTGGCGGCCGCGGCCTTCTTGCTGCTGTGAATAACGCCCCTCTCGTCATCGTGCTGCTGACAGGCAGCTACTTCGTCGGGCTCGCGGTCCTGGCCGTGATGGCCCCGGCGAAGGCCCGGCGTTTCCTGTCGGGCTTCGCGGGATCGGCGCTCGCGCACTACGCCGAGCTCTCCCCTCGCCTCGTCGCGGGTGGCGCTTTCGTGCTTCAGGCACCGTACCTGCTGCTCACAGATGCCTTCAGCTTGTTTGGATGGGCTCTTGTGGGGACGACAGCTTGCCTCCTGGTATTGCCATGGGGATGGCATCGGCGCTTCGCACAGATGGCGGTCCCGCGTGCGCTTGAACGACTGGGATGGATTGCTGTCGCGTCATTTGCGCTCGGCTGTCTAGTGCTGTCCTGCGCCGCGCTGGGACCGACTGGCGCTCCAGCGTGACATGCACGAGCGGGCTGCCTGAGAATGGGAGACACGCTCCCTCCAGACAGCGACCGAGCCTGAAATGCAAGCGGGGTGTCGGGCGGCGCGGAAGGCTTCCATGTCCACCAAGGGGAACTCATGAAGATCCATGGCCAATGCCATTGCGGCAGCATCAGCTTCACAGCCGAGGCGGACCCATCGAAGGTCGTTGTCTGCCATTGCACGGACTGCCAGACGATGTCGGGTGCACCCTATCGGGCCGTGCTGCCCGTGCCCGCTCAAGACTTCACGTTGACAGGCACGCCGAAGGTCTACATCAAGACCGCGCAGAGCGGCAACCGTCGCGCCCAGGCCTTTTGCGGAGAATGCGGCACGCCGCTGTATGCGACCTCGCCCGATGCTCCCGCCGTCTATGGCGTGCGTCTCGGATGCGTGGCCGAGCGTTCGCAGTTGGAGCCGGTCAAGCAGATCTGGACCGCCTCGGCAATGCCATGGGTCCACGACCTTGAGAACCTGCCGGGAACGCCAGGACAGTAAAGGCCTCGCGCCACGAGCCTCGCTGCGGGGCCGCCATTCAAGCTCATGCAGCTGACGTGCCCCAGCCCCCAGACGCCAGCAAGGAAAGCATTGCCCACTCATTGCCCTGGCCCATCGCGAAGCGTGAGCCGATGCCTTGAGCACAATGGTTCAGGAAAGCACACATGCCCTTCGATCCCCACCTCGCCGACTTGATGCGGAGCGCGCTCACGGGTCGCCCGGGCATCGAGGAAAAGAAGATGTTCGGCGGCTACTGCTGGATGCTGCGCGGCCACATGCTGTGCGGCGTTGAAGTCGGCAGGTTCATGTTTCGGGTCGGCAAGGACCTGGAGTCCGAGGCGCTCGCCCGACCGGGCGCGACACCGATGGACATCACGGGACGCCCGATGCGCGGCATCGTCTGGGTCAACGCCGATGACGCCATCGACGTCGGCCTGGACACCTGGATAGCGCTCGCCGCGCGCTTCGCCGGCTCGCTGCCGCCCGAGTAGCCTTGCGCTGCGGCCTGCACGGACCCAAGGCCGATTCGACAAGACTGGCGCACAGCAACAGCGCGCCGCCGTTCCGCCCAGCGAAACATTGCATTCGGCTCGGTGGTCATTCTGTTTTCTGACGTGCTCAACCATAGTTCGGTCACTCGCTGCAGCGCTTGCAGCGGGGTCAACGCCACGGACCGAACCATGAGCCGCGCCTACTCAGACCTTGCCTTCACGCCCACCGTGCGTGCCATGCAGACCCGCATGGGCAGCCGGTCGTCCTACGCACGCCTGGACCAGGCCGAGGATCGCCGCGATGCCTTGACTGAACGCGAAGCCGAGTTCATCAGCGAGCGCGACGGCTTCTATCAAGCCACCGTGGGCGAAACCGGCTGGCCCTATGTGCAGTTCCGCGGCGGCCCGGCCGGCTTTCTGAAGGTGCTGGACGCCAAGACGCTGGCCTACGCCGATTTCCGCGGCAACCTCCAGTACATCAGCGTCGGCAATCTCCAAGGCAACGATCGCGTCTCGCTCATGCTGATGGACTATGCGAACCAGCGACGCCTGAAGATTCTTGGCAGGGTGCGCCTGGTGAGCGAGGCCGAGGATCAGGCCTTGCTGGCCAGGCTCAGGCCGCCGCAGTACCGCGCGCACGTCGAACGGGCCTTCGTCATCACGGTCGACGCCTACGACTGGAACTGCCCGCAGCACATCACGCCGCGCTTCACCGAAGCCGAGATCGAACAGGCCGTGCTGCCGCTGCGCGCCGCGCTCGAGCAAGCGCGCAGCGAACTGGCCCGACTGCGGGCCGCGTCGCCACATCGGCCCTAGTCGGTCGACCCACTGTCAAGCCAGTCCCGGCGCGAGGCCGCCGGGGCGGGCGAACTCGTCCCGCCTCAACCCCAGGAGTTCCACCATGCACATCAAGCAAATGCTCACCAAGGCCCGTTCCGACGCTGCCATCACCCCGGTCGAGGCGCGCGACGCCATGCTCGGTTGCTTCGTCACCATTCATGGCGAGACGCTCAAGCGCGGTGCCGCGCTGCTGGGCAAGCCGCTCAATGACGATCAGGCCGAGCACCATGCCACCGTCATCATGAAGGGACTGCTGGGTCCGCAATGGGATCGCCCGACCAAGGCGGCCCTGGCCGAAGCGCGCATTCGCATGGACCAGAAGATGAACTTCTCGCAGGCACCGCAAGACTTGCAGGACCTGCACGAACAGGTGTGCAACCTGATCGTCAGCAAGACGGCCTGAGGCCGCTGCGAGCGCTTCAGCCGGGCGGCGCCAGCCGCTCGCGCAGCCGTTCGATGGCCAGGTCTATGAAGGCCCGCGCCTTGTGCGAGGCGTGGCGACCTTCGCGGTGCACCAGATGCACCGGCAGAGGCGCGAGTTCATACTGCTCCAGCACCAGGCGCAGCTCGCCGCTACGGACGAGGCCGTCGACCTGGTAGGACATCAGGCGTGTCAGCCCGAAGCCGCCCACGGCGGCCGCGATGGCCGAATCATTGGTCGTGGTCAACATGCGCGGCGCGAGCTTCACCGCCTTGACCTCCCCCTCCACCTTGAAGCGCCACTCCGGCGCCGGCGTGACCGCATTGGCCGAAATCAGCGCATGGCCGAGCAGGTCCTCGGGCAGCTGCGGCTCGCCGTGCTCGGCCAGATAACCCGGCGCGCCACAGATGACGCGGCGCACGCTGCCGACGCGGATCGCCTGCAGTGAGGAGTCCGGCAACTCGCCAATGCGCACGGCCACATCCACCCCTTCGTCCGTCAGGTTCACCACCCGGTCCAGGAACCAGCAGGAGGCCGTGACCTCGGGATAGCGCTGCAGGAACTCGGTCACGACCGGCGTGACATGCAGCGCGCCGAACAGCACCGGCGCGGTGACGGTCAGGCGCCCCCGCGGCGCGCCGTGCAGGCCGCTGACCGATTCATCGGCCTCCGCCAGCTCTGCCAGGATGCGCCGGCAATCCTCCACATAGCGCGCGCCGGCCTCGGTCACGCGAACCACCCGCGTGGTGCGTGTCAGCAGACGTGCGCCCAGGTGCGCCTCCAGCTCGCTGATGGCCCGCGTGACGGCCGGGGGCGAAATGCCCAGCTTGCGCGCCGCGCCGGCAAAGCCGCTGGCATCGACCACCGCCACAAAGACATTGATGAGATGCAGTCGGTCCAACTGTTCCTCCAGCCGTAACGGTGTATTGGATCTGGCGGTGATTCTAATCATCAGCCGATTCAACGACAGTTCAGTCATTCGCTGAACACCCAGTGAATGCCAGCCGAATCACCCATCACCCCACCGGAGTTTGAACATGTCCCGTCTCAGCATCCCCACCGTCGAGCAATCCCTCCAAGCCGCCAAGCCCCTGCTGGCCGCGGTCGAGAAGCAACTGGGCGTCGTGCCCAATCTGATGAAGCTGGTCGGCCACAGCCCGGCCGCGCTGGAAGGCTATCTGTCGCTGAGCGGCGCCCTGGCCAAGGGCAAGCTGAGCGCGCAGCTGCGCGAGCGCATCGCGCTGACCATCGCCGAGTTCAATGGCTGCGACTATTGCCAGTCGGCGCACAGCTATCTGGCCGCCAACGTCGCCAAGCTCAGCGCCAGCGAGATCGACGCTGCCCGCGACGCCCGCTCCGACGATGCACGCACGGCCGCAGCACTGCACTTTGCCCGCCGCGTGGCCGAGTCGCGAGGCCGCGTCTCCGATGCCGACCTGGCTGCCTTGCGCGCCGCCGATTTCGACGAAGCCGCGGTGCTGGAAATCGTGTTGAACGTGGCGCTCAACGTGCTGACCAACTACGTCAACAACGTGGCGCAGACCGACGTCGACTTCCCCCTGGTCACGGCCAAGCTGGCGGCCTGAGCACCCGAAGGACGGCCTGGCCGTCCTTTCCCACACTATTTCCCATTCGCTGCCATCATGACCACGACGAACGAAGCCCCACGCCCGCCCTTGCCACCGTTCACCATCGAGACTGCGGCACAGAAGGTCCGCATGGCCGAAGACGCGTGGAACACGCGTGATCCGCAGCGCGTGGCACTGGCCTACACGCCGGACAGCCGCTGGCGCAACCGCAGCGAGTTTCCGCGCGGTCGCGAACAGATCCGGCAACTGCTCGCGCGCAAGTGGGCGCGCGAGCTGGACTATCGCCTCATCAAGGAGCTCTGGGCTCACGAAGGTAACCGGATCGCTGTGCGCTTTGCCTATGAATGGCATGACGACGCCGGCAACTGGTTCCGCTCCTACGGCAACGAGAACTGGGAATTCGATGCGGGCGGCTTCATGGCCGTGCGGCACGCCAGCATCAACGACATGCCGATCCAGGCGCAGGAGCGCCTGTTCCATTGGCCCCAGGGTCCACGCCCCGTCGACCATCCAGGCCTCAGCGAATTGGGGCTTTGAACGATCCCAGCCGAGCAGGCTTGGGACTACCATGGTTGCCGGCTCTGGCCCGCAACATGACGCACAGAGAAATGACGAGTACTGAACCGCAATTGAATGAAGTACTGAGCCTGCGCCAGGAACTGGCGGGCCAACGCCAGGCGCTGCTGGCCAGCCTGCTGGTCTCTGCCTGGATGGTCGAGGCGCGCGACCCCTATACCGGCGGCCACCTCTGGCGCGTGGCGCGCATGGCGCACGCCTTGGCCCTGGAGTCCGGCAGCACGCCGCGCGAAGCGAGCCGCATCGCGATGGCAGGCTTTCTGCATGACCTGGGCAAGGTAGGTATCCCAGACGCCATCCTGCGCAAGCCGGGCCGCCTCACCGACGAGGAGTTCGCGACGATCAAGACCCATCCACGGGTCGGGGCCCGCATGCTGTCGGGCCATCCGCTGGCCGAGTTGGTCATCGGCGTGATTCATCACCACCACGAAATGCCGAACGGACACGGCTATCCCATGGGCATGGAGGGCGCTGAGATTCCGCACGATGCCCGCCTGGTCGGCATCTGCGATGCATTCGATGCGATGACGAGCACGCGACCCTACCGCGCAGGCATGCCCATCGCCAAGGCCCTGGACATCATCGAGTCCGAACTGGGCAAGCAGTTCGATCAGGTGCTGGGGGCGAAGTTCGTGCGCATGGGACGCGACGGAGCCTTCGACGCCATCGTCGGCCACAGCGACGACGGCATTCCGCTGCAACATTGCCCGGCATGCGGCCCAACGCTGGTCCGCACGCGCGATGCACGCGCTGGCGACCATCTGGGCTGCCCGGCTTGCACGGCGCGCTTCACGTGGACGAGCACCGAGCAGGGGCTGCAAGCCGTGCCGACTGGCGAGCACGCGCCGGCGCAAGAGCTGGAGCCTGGTTTGGACCGCGCCCAGATCGAAGCCCTGGTACTCGATTGGGCTGACGCAATCGCAGGCAACTAGAGGTGCCGGCTCAACGATTTCGAGAACACAAAATATGCGCTGCTTCTACTTGTACGTCGGCATCCTGACATCCGCACTCGTCTGCGCATGCGGCAGCCTGCCCGACCCTGGCGGACACCCCGTGGTGTCTCTGCCCTTGAACTTTGCCTGGGTGGATGGTCGCAAGGTCGAATACGTCACCACGGACATCTCCGATCCAGCGATGGCGAAAGCGCTGGGCGTCAACCTCGTTCCCCGCTTGGCCCAGGCCGTCCCGGCGCAAGGCCGGCCCTCGCTCGTCGAGCGGGTCTACAAGTTCGTGGACGACTCGCAGATCACCGTTTTCCAGTCGGCGCCCTCGCCGACAGGCCCGAGCAACGCAGACGCCTCCTACAGTCCGCTGTGGCGCATGGTGCTGGTACGGTGGAACAAGTCAGCGCAGGCCCGAGAGATGAAGTCGGAGGAGCAGATCCTGCGTGCCGTTGACGCCAATGAAGTGTCGCTTGAGATGACGAACATCGTCGTCAACTGTCCGATCACGCGGTCCGTGGACGGCCTGGCGATAAAAGGAGCACGCTAGCGCCGTGAAGTCGGGAAGGGGCTGACCCGCTCCAAGCCGCAGGCTGGCAAATTGCGTCAGTGACTGGTTATGACCAAAGCTGCCGTTCAGCCCATCCGAAACGAATGACCGAGTTCAGCCTGAAGAAGCCGTAGCTTGGGGAGGAACAGCTTTGCGGTTGCCGTCCTTGGGGCCCGCCTCGAGACCGACGGCTTAAGAGCCCATGGCGGTCAGCCGTTTGCTCGGACTTGCGCTTGTAGCGCTGTGTGGCAGCGGGATCTGGTTGTGGTGGCGACGCCGTTGAAACCAGCAAGTCGATCAGCGGAATGAAGCGGTGAGCAAGACGAACCACGGCGCGACGAGCCCGGCGCTGCGGTTCACTTTCTCGTGGGCATTTGCACTCGTGCGGCCGCTACGTTGGCTGCGACATGGCGTCGAGCGAGCCGCCGATGCCGCCACCATGAAGACAGCGCCATTACGGCCGTTCCGGCATGCGCCCACCCGGCGCCTGCATGCAGCGATTCTGGGAACATATAGCTGAGCCCATAAGCCAGCAGCACGCACAGCGCAAGACTGACGCTGACCCACAGACCAGTGCGTCGCTGCTGTGCCCAACCCATGCGTCCACTCAAGCGCCAGCCAGGCAGCAGATGGCTGCTGGTCAGCATGCCAAGCCCTAGCAGGCAGAACATGCTGGCCAGGCCATGCAGGCGCATCAACCAGGCCTCCCCGGTGGTGGGCAGGGCGTCGGCATCGCGGCCATAATGCAGCAGCAGCCAGGGCAGGCCGCTCAGCAGCAGCAGCGCAAAGCCGGTGTAGAGCCAGCGCTTTTGCCAGCGAGGAATCTTCAGTGCGTGGTGGTGGCGCATGGTTCAGTCCGCGGGTCGACGTGCCAGGTCCAGGCCTTGGCCCGCAGCCGATCGAGGAGGGCGGATTGTCCCTCAAGGCCAAGTGCTGCCAGCTTGCACAGCGCGTCGGCCCATAACGCGCTGGGTGCGGCCACCGCCACCTGCACATCCAGGCCGGGTGCTGCACCCGTCAGGCGGCTGCGGCTGTCGGGCCCGTAATAGCTGCTGGCGAAGGCGCCGTCGGCCAGGCTGCCGATCTCGCGCAGCCCACCGTGGCGTTCGTCGCGCAGGTACAGCGGCAGGGGCTGAGGGCCGAACACGCGCAGGTCGCCACCGGCATTCACCGCGCCCCAGGCGCAACCGGCGCGGCGCAGCTGGGCGATCACGCGGTCCACCACAAAGCCCTTGGCGATGCCGCCCAGGTCCAGCTGGGTGCCGGCCGCGCACTTGCGCAGCCGCCCCTGCGCGAGCGTCCAGCCCCGGCAGCCGCTGCCCTGGCTGATGTCGAAGGCTCCGCCGCTGCAGCTGCGCAGCCAGGCCGCCACGGCCAGTACATGCTGGGCCGCAGGCCTCAGGGTCATGTCTTGCCCCGGCGGCAGGGCTTTGAAGCGCGCGATGTCGCTGTCGGGCTCGAAACGAGAGAGCTCGCCCTGCAGCCGCGCCACCAGCGCAAAGCCTGCCTGCAGGGCCGCCGTGCCGGCGGCCGCATCGGCATGCCGCAGGCTGATCTCCAACAGCGTGCCCAGCCAGGGCTGCGCGCGACGCTGCAGCTCCATCTCAGCCCAGGCGCCCGGAGCGGCGCGCCTGCTCCACCACCGCGACGATGCGCTTCACGCCCTCGGTGACATGGCTGCAGGAGAGCGTGGCGCCGGAGATATTGGCGATGTCCTCGCCCAGCTTGATGGGCGCGCCCTGGGCTTTGCCGACGAACTGCTTGCGCCAGGCTGTGCTGCGGATCTCGTGCCCATGGCTTTCGCGGTAGGCCAGGATCTCCAGGCCGCGCAGCCGGCCGTCGGCGCCCACGCCCACCGCGTAGCTGATGAGCTCGAACTTGCCCAGCACCTCGTCGGCCACCAGCACGCCCAGCAGCTCCTTGCCCTTGTAGGCCAGGCGCAGCTGCCAACGCACGCTGCGTGGCTTCACGCCCAGCGCCGCAATGGCCTGCAACTGGGCCACGTCGAGCAGCCAGTCCTGCAGCTCGAAACGGTCGGCCTCGGCGAACATCAGCTTGGCGGCGGCCTCGGCCGTCATGTAGTCCACGGCAAAGGCGCCGCTGGGCGCCAAGGCCGCGACGCTGCAAACGGCTGTCGTCAGAGCCAGGCGCATCAGAAGCTCCAGCCCAAGCCCAGGTTGACGCGGTTCAAATCCTTGTTGAGACGGAAGCGCTGCAAGTCGGCCTTCAGCACCACGCCGGGGGCGAATTCGAAGTTGGCGCCCAGGGTGACGACGCGTTCGCTGTCGCTCGCTTCGGGCGTCAGGCCGGCGCCCAGTTCGGCGTAGCGGCTGGCGGTGTTGAAACGCTCCCAGCGCGCAAAGGGCTTGAGCACATAGCTGCCCTGTTCCCAGAGCTTGTAGGCGGCCTGCAGATAGGCGCCATCGAAGCGCGCCGGGATCAGGCTGTCGCCGCCCACCAGGGGCATGTTGAGCGCTGCGGTGTTGGAGATGCTGCCGCGGCTGTAGAGGGCCGAGAGGTCCCAGCGCCCGGGCGTCCAGCGCGCGTGCAGATCCCACAGGGTGATGCGCGAGCTGGCTGCCTGCTGACCATGGGTGGCCTGGCCGCTGAAGACACTGGCGCCCAGCAGCAGACCGGGGATGCCGCGGTAGTTGGCAGCGCCAAACAAGGCCAGGTCGCGCGAGCGCGCCAACGCCAACTCCTGGTGGATGGCGCCCAGCGGCGACTCGCGGCCCTCGCTGCTGGCGGCATCCCATTTGTTCAGGTCAAAGCCGGTAGCGATGCCCGCCTGGAGCGTCCAGCCGCTGTCCAGTTGGCCGACCAGTTGGATGCCACCCTCGCGCCAGGTGCTGGGGATGATGGCAGTCTCGACGAAGTTGCGCTCCACACCGTAATAGGCGGTGGGCTCGTGGTTCTCGTTCAGCAGGCCCATGGGCATCAGAAACAGGCCGCCGCGCAGCGCCCAGTTGGGGTGGAACTGATGCTCTACATAGGCCTGCTCGATCGCCACCTCGCCGGGGTCCCCGGCCGAGGCCACGGCATGCTCGACCTCGATCTCGGTGACGATCTTGGTCTTCTCGTCGAAGCGATGCTGGACCCCCAACACCAGGCGGCGCAGATCGGCCTGCGCGTCCTTGCCGTTGTTGTTGGGGCGGTTGTAGTTGAGTTCGGCGTAGCCGCCCAGCACGGTACGGGCTTGAGCCGCGGGTGCGGGTTCCACCAGGGCCGCGATGCTGGTAGCCGGCGCCGAAGGCTGCGTAGGCGCCTGCTGCTGCAGTTGCGCCAGCTCGGTGCGCAGCTTGGCCAACTCGGCGGCGAGCTGGTCCACGCGGCGCAGCAGCTCCTGTTCGGCAGGGGTCTGGGCTTGGGCCGTGCCGATCGCCAGCATCAGGCTCAGGCTGAGGGTGTGTAGCAGCGGTGTGCGAGAGAGTTTCTTGTTCATGACGGGTTTGCTTGGAGAAGAGGGAATTTGGGAGCTGACTCAGCGCGCGTCGCTGAGCGTGCGCAGAAAGGCCAGCAGATCGTCGATCTCAGCCTCGCTGAGCGCCGGGGCCTGGCCGGGCCGACGGTTGTAGGGACCCTCGCTGACATTCACGTTGCCGCGTAATTCGACCGGCAGGTCGTTGAACTTGTCGATGCTGCCGTCGGGCAGGCGTGGGTACCATTTCTCCGGGGCGACGTCGCGCTGCACGTAGAAGCTCAGCACCTCGCGCAGATCGGTAAAGCGGCCGTTGTGGAAGAAGGCCTTGCGCAGCGCCACATTGCGCAGCGAGGGCACCTTGAAGGCACCGCACAGATCGCGCCGCGCCGCCATGTCACCGCCCTCGCGGGCGCACAGCCCCAGGTCAAAGAGGCTCGGGTCCGCGTTCTGCGCCAGCGCGGCATTGCGCGGCACGCCCAGGGCGTCGTAGCTGAAATCGGTAAAGAGCGGGAAGCTGCCGTCGGCGCCCCTCGCTGAGGGGTGGCAGGCGGCGCAGTTGCCCTTGTCCTTGGCATTGAAGAGGGCCAGGCCGCGCAGCTCGGGCTCGCTGAGCGTGACACGGCCACGCAGGAACTCGTCGTACTTGCTGCTGAAGGCGCGCAGGCTCGCATCCTCCAGCTGGAAGGCCTGCAGGGCCAACTGCATACGGGCCAGGGCATCGGCCGGGCGCTGCAGGATGTCGGCGCCGAACTCCTGCCGGAAGGCTGGCGCATAGGGGGCTCTGGCGAGCCGCGCGATCAGTTCCTCGGTGCTGGCGTTGGCCATCTCCTTGGGATTGAAGAAGGGCTTGCCTGCTTGATCCTGCAGGCTGGCAGCACGGCCATCCCAGAAGAAGCCGCCGTTGGGCGTGCCCTCGGCGTCGAAGCCAAAGGCCTTGTTGCCGGCCAGGTAGCGGATGCTGGGGGAGGTGCGGCCACCTTGTAGTTCCAGCGCGACGCCACCAGGCTCGGTGATGCCGGTGCTGCGCGGGCCGGCATTGCCGGTTTCGGCCGCATGGCAGCTGGCGCAGGACTGGCGGCCCGAGGCTGACAGTGAGGCGTCATGGAAGATTTGCTTACCCAGGCTGGCGCGCGCGCTGAGCGCGCCAGCCGTGGTTTCGCTGGGCCCAGTCTCAGGGGCGCTGGAGCCGCCACCGCAGGCTTGCAGGGCAAGGGCCAGCAGTGTCGCCAGCGCGGCCATACGGCCCGTGCTGCGCGTCGGTAGCGATCGATGCCTCATGTTGTGATCCGCTCATTGCAATCAATTCGGTTATGCGAATGATATCAATTCGCATTTGCGACGTACAGGGAATTCCCGTCAACGTTGCTTGAATGAGCGCTAAATCACGACTGGGCTGCCGCTTCCATGGATGGCAGGGGAGCTGGAATGCGCCCCAGACTGGGAAATTGTGGCGCTTGCTGCTTGGATTCCGAGCAAGAGCGGCAATGAGCGAGTGAGGGTCTGCTTTGCCGTTCAGCAGTTTCGGAAGGTAGCGGCGTTGGAATCGCGGTGGCAGGTATCACGATCTCCCGTCCCTCGCGGAGGCTCAACTTGTCATGGATTCGCGCTTGCAAAATACACTGCGTCCATGTTGCCCAAGGAAGTCCCTCCAGCTGGTGCGCGCCTCGGCAGTAGTCTGCCCGAAGCCAGCGATCTACTGGGCAATGTTGCCGCAGGCATCATCGAACTAGATAGCTTGCTTGCCGTCGCGCTGGAGGCGATTCGTAGTCAGCCGAAAAAGAGCACAGCCGTCGTAGCCAGACTCGATACATTGCTTGTTGGCATGCAGGCTCTGCGATTGGCAGCCATACTGGAGCGGCCCGTTCAGGAATTGGAAGAGCAGGCTGCTGGAGTGAGTCTGGCGTTGGATCAGGTGCACGCTCTGGCAACGCGCGCACGTGTTGGACAGCACTCGCTACTAGCATTACGACTTGCCAAGTCGCTAGGTCAACGGCTGTCGAAGCAGTTGAATCAGCTGTCTAAGCCGTTAAGCTAATTTGGAGGCAGGGCCGTGATCGTGCGTCCCAGCGATGTGTTGCGCTCGATGCTGAAAAGCAGCGAATTGCCTGACTGTTATGCCCGCAGCACTCTCGGGGCAGATTTTGAACACGATCACCTCATTTGAAAAGTTAGAGTCGCAGGCAGAAGGTGAGAAAGGGGCCTCGCCGTTCAAGGCAGTGATCCATTTTTCCGCTCTGAATCGATCTGATCGGTGACCACCTACATAACGGCAGCCACTCGCCGCTTTAGGCCTCCTTTTGCAGTTGACTGAAAACATCATCATGCAGGGCGGCGAGCACGCGCTTTCGAACACCGTCGCTAGGCGCCCATAAGTCTTGCGGAGGCCTCCCGATCTGCTCCCGAACGACGTGGATGCTTCTGACCGCATCTCGAGTTGTTCGTTGGACGTAGGCCAGGCGCAGGGCGCGCGGATTGACGGGTTCTCGGTGTTGACCGGTTTCGTCGCGGGCCTCGTCCTGCATGAGTGCCCAGATGGACCAGGCGCTGAGCGGCCTTCGACCGCGCAGACTGCAGATCAAGGGGGCGGTCGAATCAACAGATTCTTCTGCTGCACCCTCCCGGAAACTGCGGTATTGCCGCCATATGGCGGGCAAATTGGATGGTAGCAAGAGGCGTTGTGGCCGTCCGCGGCAGGTGAGCGTCCCCTCCCCGAAGACTTCCGAGATCCGCAGGTCGCGAACCCTCAGCGGCGCAAGCTCTCTCGGCGACAGCGCCCCCCAAAAAGCCAAACTCCAAGCGAAGTGCTTGCGGGCCTCCTGCTCGTCGGCGGCAATGGGCGCACTAGTGAGTACTTGGAGGACTGATGACGGGAGCGGGACGTCGGGACGCAGCGCGTTGGCCGTGAGAGACGGCACGGACTCCGGCAGCGAAACGTCGCGGGGATCCCACGCAATCCATCTCCGCCTGACGCAATGAAGTAGGAAAGCTCGCGTGATGCGGATGGCCTGGAGCACGCTCGATGGCTTCAGTGGCTTGAGGCGCTCAGAGATTGGTGTCCGGTCCGTCGACAAGCATTCGATGTAGCTCACCCAGTCTCCGGGCGTCAGTGTCGCCACGTGCGTGAGTCCTCGCCTCGCGCAGTACTTTGACATTCGTTCGACCTCGCCCCGGTAGGCGGTCGTTGTAACTTCCGACAGCTCACTGGACTGCAACCAGTCCAGCTCTGCGTCGATAAATGAGATGGTGGGGAGATGCCTTGCCATATCAATAATTATGTGCATAATTTTAGAAATGCGATACAGAGCAGTCAACTCGACAAGAGTTCGTCGAGGGCAGGTGCTGACGCCAGCAAAGTTGGCGGAGCGTCTGTCGCAGTTCATCGGCGTTACCGGTGGAGACTGGCTTGAGCTCGGCGTGGGCTCAGGCCGACTCATGGACGCCTGCCTGTCTTCGCGTATCGTCGATCGCTATGTAGGCGTTGAACTCGACCAGCGCCTGGCCGCCAAATGCCAGAGCGCTCCAGCCACTGTGCTGCACTTGGCCAACGTACTGGATCCGGTCGCCCTGCAATCCGTGCTGGGCAGCCAACGCTTCTCCTGCGTGGTGGGCAATCCACCGTTCGGTGTCAGCGAGGTATCTCTCGCAGCGCAGGCTCGCCTGAAGGCGCTCTACCCCTACGTAACGCAGGTCAAGTCTTGGGCTCGGCTTGATCTGTACTTTCTGCTCGAATCGCTGTCGCGCTTGCGCAGGCCGGGTGAAGCAGCGTTCATCGTCGCTGCGCCCATCGTGCAAGACCCGGCGCTGGCCGCATTCCGCCAGACCCTCATAAACAGCGCGTCCGAGATTGAGTGTCACGAGCTACCGCCGCTTACCTTCGACAAGTGGGCCGAGGTGCAATCCTTTTTGCTCGTTGCGCGATTCGGCAAGGCTCACGGTGCCACGGTGACGCTCGGGCGTCTGTCGGGTGACGACTTCAAGCTCACTGCATCGCGGCGCGTGGGCCGCGAAGGCGCGATCCATAGAATGGACCTGGCACACCACGAGTTCCAGGACTTCTCGCAGGGCTTGGCACGGCGCAATGGATTCACGACGCTCGAGGCCTTGGGCGCACAGATTGTTCGAGGAAGTCGCTCGCGCCATGAGTTCGAAGCGCTAGGTGTCGATCACTTTCACACCAGCGACTTCCCGCTCAGCACTGGAGGTGTCGCATTCAACTCGAAGTCACCAGCGGGTTTTCAGACAGCTGAGGCGGGGAACATCCTGCTGCCTCGGGTCGGTACACGGTGCATCGACCGGGCGGCCATCGTCGCCAAGGGCCGTCGCGCGATCACGGAGGCCGTGTACCGGGTCGTTGTGCCTCCGAGCGTCCGTGCTTCAGTGTTCGACTGGATGAGCGCCGAGGAAGGCAAGACCTGGCGCAGGGCGGCCGCTCACGGCTCCTGCGCCAAGCACCTCACCGTTGCAGCCCTGATGAAGATGCCGGTGCCGTCCTGACACGCAGCCGGCGGATTGACACCTCAAACACTGTTCACCCACTCGACCTCGAACCAGTGAGTTCTATGGACGCCTGTCGTACGTCCGGCCTTGCGCTCGGGATGATCGTAGACGACACGCATCTGATCCCGCTCCACGCAGTACAGGGCCGCACCGATGGCCGCCGGCTTTGTGCCAAAGGGCGCGACGGCGAGACGATTGCAGAGGCTTCCGTTCAGTCCCTCATGCACCTCGGCCAGCAGTAGATACGCGCTACGCGGATTGTTGGCGCCGCTGAAGCGCACGCTGGTGCTGAATTGCTCGACCATCCGCGTGTTGGCCATCAATGCATACATGTCCCACGAGGCTTGGTACGGCGGTGTCCCGAAAACCACGGTCACGTCGGTGTAGAAATTGCCGTCGTCCTCGCTGAGCACCCGCTGCAGGCGCGACCCCTCGAACCCGAGGAATGCCACCAGGTGCGCCTTGTTGGTACCAGAGAGCAGTGGCGTGAACCCCGGAATCGCATTCTTGGCGCGAAAACCCGCACTCAAGTCGAATGCTGAGCCCGGCGCAGCCGCTTCACCGCCGGGTCGTCGCACATACTCGGCGGGCTCAGCGTAAATGAACAAACAGCGCATCGATCCGTACGCCAACCTACGATAAGCGTAGAGGATGAGCAGGATCTCGGGGAACTCCATGGTCGTGGCATCAATGACGATGCTCGACGCCGGGAACTGTCGCGGGATGTCCTCCAGATCATCGACGCGGAACACCGTGTCGTTGATTGTCAGCTCAAACCGAATCGGGTCGTACTGCGCTAATGCAGAGCTGCGCGCCAGTACGCGCGACACGGTCGCAGAATGTCTGCTCCGGTCGTCCAGGTGCTCCCTGCCGTAGAAGGCCTGATCGAAAGTGCCGCTGGCGCCGGCCAGGGTTGCTGCGTCCACGACATCTTGGCGGATGAATTCCATGGGCGCCTCGTCAGAATAGCCGACCGTTGCTGCTTCCCTGGGACTCATCCTCAGGCTCGACGATGTCTTTTAGAAGTGACTCGAACATCAAGGACGAATGGCAAAGAATGGCGTTGACTTGAGTGGCCTTCAGCGTGATCTTGCGGCGCTTGCGGTAGCTGATGCTAAAACGGGGCGCGAAGATCCGGTTGAGCACCCAGTCCGATTGGGCGACGTCATAGTCTGACTTGCTCTTCGTGTCCGGCTCCTCGTACAAGACGGACCAGGTTCGCGCTTCTTTGAGCAGTTGGATGGCGGCATCGGACAGTCCAGCCTTGTCGGATTGATCGATGGAGAAGTGATTGATCTCTGGCTCGCTCTGCGCCGCTCGGCGGTTGAACGCTTCGAACAGGGCGCCAAGGCGGCGCACCATCTCACGCAGTTTCTCGCCATACAGGCCAAGCTGAGGCACATCCTCGAACATGGCATCCGACACCTGGCGCGCCGCCTGCGCCTGGATCTTGTAGCTGACGGGCTCAATGTCATGGCGCTCGGCATGCTGGAATGCCAACAGCAGCGTCACATGGCACAGCTCCTGAAAATAGCGCAAGCTCGGCCGTGAAAGCTGGCAGAAGCGATAGAACCCGGCGTAGAGGAGGTTCTCCCGCATAGGCAGGCCGGCATACAGATGGAATAGGCAACCATACAGGTTGTTGTCCACCCAGCCACCGGTCTTGAAGAACAGGTTGTTGTCGTCATCGCTGCCATCCTGCGTGAGGGCTGCGAAAGCCTGGAGCGCAGGAATCGGCGTTCCGCTGCGGTTGACCAGCGCACCCAGCACAATGCTGGCACGAGGCTTGGCCGGGTCAACGAGCGCTGCGGCGTCGTACTTCAAGCGTAGGTTGTGGCGAGCCAGCCCCTTATCAATCATGTTCTGCAAGCGTCGCTTGAGCGGCTCATCGCTCATGACGTCTCTGGCGACTTCAGGTGCCGTCAGGCTGGGCAGCAGTTCCCTCACGCGGCCAATCACCGCCTTGCGGTACTTCTCGGACAGGCGGTAGTCGAGATCTGCCGGATCGTGCAGCCGGTCGGGGTCGAACGCGTCGCATCCGAAGCTCACACCCTGCAGATGCAGGCGAAGCAGGAAAAGCTCGGCAGCCAGCAACTCGAATTCGCTTTCGTCGGATAACAGATGGTCGAGGTCAATCTTGCGCAGATCATGCAACTCGACTATTCGCTCGTCGCTGCTCGTCTTAAAGTCTGTGACCGCGTCGCGCTTGTGAGCGATGTGAACTGCCAGTCGAAGACTCGGGTGTTTGATCGCATCGCAGATGATCACGCGCAGGTTCTCGCCGAGGTTCTCAAACTCGTCGATGAATGCTCGGAACGAAAGGTCTTTTAGGCGCGAAATCTTCTTGGCCATGTCTTCCGCGAGCCTCGGCAGAACCGTGTCAAAGGACAGAAACACGGGCGGTTCGCAACGCTTAGGATTGCGAACCCACAGATCCAGCTCGGACAGCCCCACTGCGGCGAACTCGCCTATCTCACCCACGGTGCTCACCTGCTTTGAGAACTGGATGGCCAATGCTGGGCTGAGGGGCAGGTCGCGGGCGTCCAGGCCGCCTGCGGCCAGGTCGGCATGGGCGATGTTCTCCACGGCATGGTGGACTTCGGTCAGGAGTTGGAGAGTGACGTAGTGGGAGAACGCTCTGAGCGCCTCTTGCTCACCCAACCAGTCCTTGTTCATCAATGAGCAAAAGCCAGTGTCCGGCCGGAGGTACAGCCCCACGCTCTTGAGCTGCACATCATCGATCTTCTTCTTGCGCGGGCTGAAGGTTGTGCTGTGGCAGAAATGACGGATGAACATCGTCTTGCCGCAACCCCGGCCGCCCAAGATGCGAACGGACTTAGTGTCGGCAAAGATGCTGATGCGGCCAAAGAACGGCGGCACGATGAACTGATCCGAGACGTCGGCAGGCAATTGCTCGGCGCGGTTCTTGAGGAATGCTGCTGCAAGGATGGACATGGCGTTCCTCAGCGATCAAACAGGGGGCTCCAGCGGTCGGTCTTGATCGACAGCATGGGAATCGAGTTGTTGGGCACGGCGTGCTCGAATGCCACCACCAAGTCGAGCGCGTGCCGCGTTTTGATGGGGAGGTCGTGCCGGCTGCACAGTTGGGCGACATGTGCGCGCACATCCGCGACCGTGTTGACCCCGTCAGCGCCCCAAGTGAGTGGGTCATCAGGCGCGGAGCGGAAGAAGCTCTGAGCGGCGCTGAGCCTCTCCACGGGGTGGATTTCGAGCGAAGGCAGCGCCTTTTTCACCTTATCAATGCCAGCTTCATAGGCGATGAGGGGGCAATAGATCAGAGCGTAGTTGGCGCTCAATGCGCGCAAACCGTAGTGCTGGGCGAAGGTCGTGAACTGGCGGCCGGTGCCGAGCATGTCGTCGACGAAGACGAGCGCGTGCACCGCGGCAGGCAGATTGCCGAGGTGTTCGGGACGGCACAGCAACTTCTTGTTGACCCGCAGGTGGCGCCGAAACTCGCGGATGATGACTGCGCCGCTCTTGCCGGGCGTCTCCTCGAACGTGCCATCGACGGCCACGAAACGAAACGGGCAAATCTCGTCGGGGTTTTGCAGGTAGGCCTCGAACTGGCCGATGTCCGCAAAAGGCACGCCTGCCGATGTGCGGAGCACCCGCGGCAGTTCGCAGTGCGCAAGGTGCTGGAACGAGCTGCGCACCATCGCGTCGGAGCGATAGGTGAGTCCGCACAAGATGTGGGCCGCCAGATATCGGTCCTCGGGCGTCGCAAAATGCGTCAGCCATCGGTTCAGTCGAATCGGATCGATGCCGGTGATGATGTTCTTGTGCAGCAGCAGCCGGAAGCGGCGATTGACGTCGTCAAAAAATCCAAGTCGATCTGCGGGGACGTTAAACGCCACTATTTATCTCCCTACCTCAGATGCCGATGAGTTTTACACAAGCCATCTCATTGGGCGGCGTCCAGCTCGGCCGCAGTGCGCTATGTAGCTTTTGCGCCATGACTAATCAGGCCGTTTCCTGACCCGGTCACTGCCCGGTGCTCTCGCTCCACCAGCGGTGCCGCGGTTCCCCTTTCTCACTCGTCAGTAAAGTCCAGTCACCGAGTTCGACTTCTCAGACAGCATCCGAGCCGCCGTCGGCATCGGCGAGAGTCAGTCACAACCTTGGCAATTGGAAGTGCTGCGAGTGCCCATCCTTTCATTCGGGTGCGTTCAGAACGCTTCCATGCGGACCGAGGGGCGCACTGTCTACGCCTATCTATATCAAGGACCAATGAATTGGCGGGGTCGGTCATCGTCAAATACCCAAAGCAACGGCAGAGCATGCGACGCGCGTGCATTTCCGCGATAATCCACACTTGTTGATGCTGCCGCTCCATGAGGATCTGGAAGGCGCATCAACGCTTTAGCACGGCACGGGTCGGTTTCACCTGTGACCGCAAGTCAATCATAGGAAACCGTCTGAGAGCGCCACGAGTCTCTAGCGAGAGCATGCGCTGCCAGCGGCTTCCTGCATCTAGGAACGCACCATGGCAGTCGCCGATCTGAACAAAGCAGACATCGTCAAGTCGAACGCTCGCAGCGCCAACGACACCGGTTCGCCGGAAGTCCAAGTGGCCCTGTTGACCGCTCGCATCAACGAGCTGACCCCCCACTTCAAGCTGCACGCCAAGGACCACCACGGCCGCCGCGGTCTGCTGAAGATGGTCAACGCCCGCAAGAGCCTGCTGTCTTACCTGAAGCGCAAGGACGCTTCGCGTTACACCGCACTGATCCAAAAGCTGGGTCTGCGTAAGTAAGCAGCTGTCGCGATCAAGGAGCCTGTCTGGAACTACTGCCAGCACAGGCTCTTTGTCTTTGTAGTTCAACGTTTTGGAGTTGAGCTGACGTGGTTGAGATGTGTCATTCCAAGGTGCTTCGCCTGAGACCCCCTGGAATGGCATCCGGCCAAACCCAGCCCCACTCCCGGTTCGCAGGCGCACCGCAAGCGCCCAAACACTAGAGGAGATGAACATGAGCTTGTTCAACAAAGTCACCAAGACCTTCCAATGGGGCAACCACCAGGTCATCATGGAAACCGGCGAGATCGCACGCCAGGCTTCCGGCGCCGTGCTGGTGAACATCGAAGACACCGTGGTGCTGGCCACCGTGGTCGCCAAGGGTGAGGCCAAGGCCGGCCAGGACTTCTTCCCGCTGACCGTCGACTATCTCGAGAAGACCTATGCCGCCGGCAAGATTCCCGGCAGCTTCTTCAAGCGTGAAGGCCGCCCTAGCGAGCTGGAGACCCTGACCTCGCGCCTGATCGACCGCCCGATCCGCCCGCTGTTCCCCGAAGGCTTCTTCAATGAAGTGCAGGTGGTGGTGCATGTGGTGTCGCTGAACCCCGAGGTGCAGGCCGACATCGCCGCCCTGATCGCCACTAGCGCCGCGCTGGCCATCTCCGGCATCCCCTTCAATGGCCCGATCGGCGCTGCGCGCGTGGGCTATGTGAACGGCGAATACGTGCTGAACCCCGGCAAGACCGCGCTGCTGGACTCCAAGCTGGACCTGGTGGTGGCCGGTACCGAGGCCGCCGTGCTGATGGTGGAATCCGAAGCCGACCAGCTCAGCGAAGACATCATGCTGGGTGGCGTGGTGTTCGGCCATGAGCAGGGCAAGATCGCCATCAACGCGATCCATGAACTGGTGCGCGACGCCGGCAAGCCGAGCTGGAACTGGGTGGCTCCGGCCAAGAACGAACCCTTCATCGCCAAGGTCACGGCCCTGGCCGAAGAGGCGCTGCGCGCCGCCTACCAGATCCGCTCCAAGCAAGCCCGTACCGTGGCCTGCCGCGAGGCCTATGCCAAGGTCAAGGAGACCCTGAAGGCCGAGGGCGTGGAATTCGACGGTGTCGAGGTCGACGGCCTGCTGTTCGAGATCGAAGCCCGCATCGTGCGCGGCCAGATCCTGGCCGGTGAGCCCCGCATCGACGGTCGCGACACCCGCACCGTGCGCCCGATCGAGATCCGCGCCGGTGTGCTGCCGCGCGCCCACGGTTCCTCGCTGTTCACGCGTGGTGAGACCCAGGCCCTGGTGGCCGCGACCCTCGGCACCGACCGCGATTCGCAGACCATCGACGCGCTCGCCGGCGAGTTCAGCGAGAGCTTCATGCTGCACTACAACATGCCTCCGTTCGCCACCGGCGAAACCGGTCGCGTGGGCAGCCCCAAGCGCCGCGAAATCGGCCACGGCCGTCTGGCCAAGCGCGCCCTGGTGGCGGTGCTGCCGAACAAGGAAGACTTCCCCTACTCGATCCGCGTGGTGTCGGAAATCACCGAGTCCAACGGCTCCTCGTCGATGGCTTCGGTGTGCGGCGGCTGCCTCTCGCTGCTGGACGCCGGCGTGCCCCTGAAGGCGCATGTGGCCGGTATCGCCATGGGCCTGATCAAGGACGCCAACCGTTTCGCCGTGCTGACCGACATCCTGGGCGATGAAGATCATCTGGGCGACATGGACTTCAAGGTCGCGGGCACCACCACCGGTATCACAGCCCTGCAGATGGACATCAAGATCCAGGGCATCACCAAGGAAATCATGCAGGTCGCACTGGCGCAAGCCAAGGAAGCGCGTCTGCACATCCTGGGCAAGATGGTGGAAGCGGTGGCCGGCGCCTCGACCGAGGTGTCGGAGTTCGCGCCCCGTCTGTACACCATGAAGATCAATCCCGAGAAGATCCGTGACGTGATCGGCAAGGGCGGCGCCACCATCCGTGCGCTGACAGAAGAGACCGGTACCACCATCGACATCGGCGAAGACGGCACCATCACCATCGCCTCGACCGACGCCGACAAGGCCGCACACGCCAAGAAGCGCATCGAAGAGATCACCGCCGAAGTGGAAGTGGGCAAGGTCTACGAAGGCCCGATCACCAAGATCCTGGACTTCGGTGCCCTCGTGAACCTGCTGCCCGGCAAGGACGGTCTGCTGCACATCAGCCAGATCGCCCACCAGCGCGTCGAGAAGGTCACCGACTTCCTGACCGAAGGCCAGATCGTCAAGGTCAAGGTGCTGGAGACCGACGAGAAGGGTCGCATCAAGCTGTCGATGAAGGCCCTGATCGACCGCGACGCCGCGCCCGCATTCGCACCGCAGGCAGCGCCCGTCGCTGCCCCGGTGGCCGAAGAAGGCGCGGCCGAGTAAGGCCGCTAGCAACAGGAGATGTTGAGATGCAAGTTTTGATGAACTTGATGCTGGCGGTGCAGTTGCTGAGCGCCCTGGCGATGATTGGCTTGGTGCTCATGCAGCATGGCAAGGGCGCTGACATGGGCGCGTCCTTCGGTAGTGGCGCATCGGGAAGTCTGTTTGGTGCAACCGGCAGTGCCAACTTCCTGTCTCGCAGCACCGCCATCTGCGCTTCGCTGTTCCTGGCATGCACGCTGGGTCTCGCCTATCTGGGCGGGCAGCGTCATGTCACGACGGAGAACGAAAGCGTTCTTGACCGCGGTGCTTTGCAGAAGGCAGTCCCTCCAGCATCGGGTGCTGCTGCCATTCCTGCCATAGAAAAGCCAGCGGCAGACGTTCAGAAATGATGCGCGCGCCTTCCCAATTCTGACTCTCAGCAGGCAGCTGCCACCGTTCGGTGAATCAAAGGCAGGCTCGCACGAAGGACGGCGCTACATCGGATGTTTTCAATGACGACAGCCGAGATTGAAGACCTTGACCCTACCGCTTGGTCTGCCGAGCTACGTCGGGCCGTCATTTCCGTGCGTCCAGATTTTTTCGGGCTGCCTGCGCGAGATCGTCTGCACTACCGTGTCAATCTTCCGAAGGCGGACCGGCAAGCTATTGTTTCAGCTCTAATGAAGGCCCACCGGCATGCTGGCGCGGAGGTCGTCGCTGACGGTGAATCGCACGACCATGTCGAGGTGCCAGTCCAAAACCAAATCAACGAATGGCTTCAGCCGTTGATAGGCATCGGTGCTGATGCCTTCAGCTTTAACGAGCAGTTCCATCTTGGGCAGTCGCTCATCGACTTTCCGAATCTGCTGGCGTACGACCAGAACGACCACGCGCTTCAGGAGGACGCCCGCTCTGCGAATGACCCTGACCACGTGCGCACGCCATATGCCGGTGCATTGCACGGCACTTGGGCCCGATGCATGAGAGACGGCCGACTGTGTTACCTGACGCTCAGCACGGCGGCGTCGCGCGTCCTGGATGTTGCCCACAATGCTGCCGAAGAAGAGATCGAACGTCTGATTCCACATCGTTTTGTCTCCGGACCCAAACACGGGCAGGAAGAAGGCGGCCTGGTTCAATGGGATCAACGCGTGGACGCAGCGGGTCACGAACACTTGCTCGAAGAATTGCAGAGGCGAGTGTGGCGATTTGAGGCAGGCAGGTTCCGGGATCTGCAGTACGAGATCAATGAGCTGCAACTGAGCAGCGCTTTCCTCGTTGAGGACCCATATCCAGAAGCAGCCCCTGGTGAACAAAACCTGCTCGTCGTGTTCAGCGATCCGTTGGCACTAGAACGTGTCCGGCTCACATCGTTCCTGGCGGACTGCACTTCGATGGCGCGCTCTCACGACTGGCTGACTCAGGTCGAAGAAGGGGAAAGGGATCGAGTACTTCACTACGTCAACGAGCAACATCGCGAATTGCTCCGTACCTTCGACCCTAAAGTCCTGCCGCTTCGGCGGCGCCGCAGATTGATGATGGACCCAAAGTTGTTCAACGATCTCGAATGACGGCGCTGCAACTACCCTCTGGGCCGACGCTGTTGGGTACGGGCGGACGCTGATGACGGGCCGGGGGGCATATGCGAAGGAGGCGCCTTGTCTTTGTCGCTGTTTCATAGCATTGACGGCTGACTGCTTGAACTACCCTAACGAAACTTGGAGCAGTCCCAGTCTCGCTCCATCCGTGCCCAGGCCAACATCCGGCACCCGGGTACGAGCATCCGCGCGCCCCGACAAATTGCAGCCGGGTCGCTTGAACGCTCAGATCGCATCTACGGGCTTCAATACCAAGCACGTGACCAGCAGCGAAACCTTCGCATATCGGCTAGTTCTGCATGGGGTCAAAGCGAACCAAATCCTTCAAGACATGCGCATCGCGAGCGCGTGCATCTTCTGCCGCGCGCCGTGCCGCTTCAGACACGGTGACGCGTGTGTCGCTGTCCAGGAACGGCGGTTCCCCCACTTTGGGTGGCTCCTGAACGGACTGTCGAATTGACGACATGTGATCGAGAAATGCCAACCATCGGTTGGTCGCCTGAACCTTCAAGAGAATTTCCGTTATCGAAAGGAGTTCCGTCGCAAGGGCGAAAAAGGACCGGTCACAGCCGTCCTGGTCGCACGTTTGCCTTGCACCAGTTCGCATTTTCGCAGATGCGGCGAGCTAATGAATCAACTCCAGCCTTGCTTCTTCGCCTATGCGCATCGACGGCGCTGAGCGTCCGCGGAGTGCCTAGAACTCTCGATGCGCCCCAGCCGACGGTACTCATGTCGAATACCTCGCACTGCGCCGACGAGGGGCGCGAAGTAGATGCGCATGCTGTACCACGCGATGCGCAATACCGGCCTGAGATTGCACCTCATGTTCCTAACTCCTTTGTCGCTCGACGATGATCAACCTCGATACGTCTTGTAGCCTCCGCCGATCAAGCTCGACTGCGCGAGGCGAGACGAGCGCGTGTTCTACCGATCCGCTGGTCAAGTAGCTGTTGGTACTCCGCCGCCATTGCCAGCAACTCTTCGAGTTTCCGCGAGGTCGTCGCAAGCAATGAGTGTTCGGCCCGATCGTCGATCGACGGCGCCGGAATAGCACACCGCAGTTCAAGCTCAAGCATCAAACTCGCTGCCTCAGCAAGGCGCTCGGCGAAGTCGCTGCGATCCTGTTTCACGGCGAAAACTCACGCCGCTCCCCAGCCGGCACGCAGACCGGCCGGCAACAGACTACCGGTTGGTTGATCTAGGCTGCGTACAGGACCTTGGACCAAACTTTACAAGTGTGCGTACGGCACGCTTGACTCTCGTTGATAGCAGTCGACCGTGCCAGGCGCGCTTCGGCTGTGAAGTCATCAAAATGCCTGAGGCAGTCTTGCTGAAATACAGGCGCTGGCCAAGCCGATAGCTCGCCATCGAAGGCGGCAAGGCCACCTGCCCGCCTCGTCCAATAACGCTGATCTCCGATGGGCCTGGAAATCGATTCAGCCGCATCATGCCCTCCGGTCACAGCCCGCTTTTGCGAGCATGCAGCCACCACGTAGCGAACGCGCGCAAGTCCCTGTGCTGGGAATGAACGTTGCGGAGTTCCGGGCCGACATTGGGACTACCAACTGGGTCCCTGGCCACCAGTGCACGATGAATGCCCCGCGGCACGCCGCGAAAATATGGCAAAAAATCGTCGACGAATGCGACAGGCCGGATGACTCGCAATGCGGCAGCCTTCGGACTCCGGCCTCCTCCATGCTCGGCGGTTGCGACGACCCTATCTATTGGGAAACCCTGACTCTGAAGGTTATGTAGGCGAGCAGCGGCAAAGCGATCAGGCATTGCAGAGACGCAAACCAGGTCAAAGCCGGCATCGACCAGTTGGAGACACGCCTCGGCTGCGCCGGGAAGCGCCGGTATGCTCGACCAGAATTCCTCGTCAAAGTGACCGCGGAAGTAATTCAATAGGTCGCCACTGAGAACGTCAACCTGAAATCTGTCAATGGCCCAATAGGCCTCTGGAAGCCGCTCGGCTGGGCGCGCGCCAAAGGCGCGTTGCCAGGCGCCCGCGTAAGCAAGGTTGTAGTCGACCAGAACGCCATCGGAATCGAGCGCTATGCAGGTCTTCTTGGAATCGGAGCTCATATGGGCAGCTGCCTTGTTATCAACAGCAATAAGACGCAACAGATTGACGTTATGAAAAGTCGCCACTGGCGGCTGACTGAGCGTATTTTGCGATCCTCAAGGTTAGGCCGGCATCGTGACGCATGAGCGCTTGCAAGGGCGTTAAGCCGCCGAAAACCGGCGCCGAATTGGGGCGGCGTAGCCAGCCCCTCGCGTCCTGGTCGAATGAATAGATCAAGCGAAGTGATGCATGTATCGAGTTCACTTCCGCAGCCAGATCGGCCCGACGTGCCAAACCGCCTGCAGGCGCATCTTTACTCATCTGCAGAAAATCTTCGACCGTGCTACCGAGAATCCCCATCTGCTCTTCCAAAGCCAAGCCCCACGCCGAACTGACAGTTCGAAGAAAATACTCGAGCTCTGCACCTGGTAACGATGAATCTGGCATACGCAGGTCCTAAAACATCAAGTACCTAGATGCGGATGGGGATGGGGATGGGGCGCCCTTATTCGACTTCCGCAGCCGCAGGGGATATTTGGCAAACTCCGATTTCTGAAATTGCCATGCAGCCGCATGGAGGCGCGAATTAACCGCGCACGAGGCTGAAGCCCCTCCGCCAGCCCGACGGCCACCAGCGCTGGATCGGCCCTATCCTCGTCCCTAACTGTAGTACGAGCCGAGGCTGAGCAAATTAATACCCAAGTCCGCCTATAGAACTTTATCAGGAATCTTCTTCAGACCCGTACTCAAGTTCGTCCTATTAGTATTCACAAAATACCAATTTGCATCTTTTCAGAAATATTGGGCAGGCGGTCTCAAGTCTGAAGTGCAACACTTCGCGAACCTGTAAGGTCCGCGAGTGCCGAAATCTGAATACCGCCAACTGCAACCCGAAGAGCGCATCACGCTGGCGAGCCTGCGACAGCAGAGCCACAGCCTCAGAGCGATTGCCCAGACCTTGAGCCGCAGCGCCAGCTCGCTGAGCCGGGAACTGCGCCGCAAAGCCAGAGCACGTGGCGCGCGACGCGCAGGCGCGATCACATAGGCGCAAGTGGCGATCGGGCCACCGGGAAGCGTCGCTGACGAACACCTACGGCCGCTCGCCGCCGACGAGGCTCAAGGCGGTTCGGTTCTTCAACACGGGTCGCAATGAACTCAAGCTGCTGAGCCCACCTGCAGGTCTAGCGGATTGCGTCGTAGATGCTGTACCTGCCAAGCGGATGCGCATCGGCATCGACAGAAGCGGGAGATCGATCTATTCGAACGCTGGGCGTGACGCGGCGCCCGCCAGGTCCACCTGCTGCAACGCGGCGAACGCGATGTTCCAGTCTTTGAAGCCGTGCCGGGCGGCTATCCGATGACCGACGAGCTGCTGCGGATCGGCGCAGAGGTCTGGGTGTGCCGCAGCCAATGATTGTGCTGGCCCGAATCGCCGAGGCGATGCAAGTGACGCTGAACGAAGCAACCGGAGATGCCCGCATTCCGGCTTCGCTGCTGGCCCGGATGGAGCCGCTCTGGCAGACGGGCATTCAGTACGCCTCGTCGGCCTAGGCCTCTTCACAGCTATGACCGAACTGCTGGCAGGCATAGCCCGCCATCAGGTTCCGACGCGACCGACCAGTCCTCCGTGAATCGTCGGTCGCGCCGGCAACCAATACGTCTGCCCCTCGAAGAGCAAGTGCACGCCATCCTGGTCGTAGCGAACCTCAGCCGCCCCACAGATGCTCTTGGCCTGTGCCGCCGAAAGATGGTGAAAGTACCTCAAGCCCAGCGGCAACCAGCGCTCCGTCAGCCGAGTGGCCTCACCGGGCTTGGTCACCAACGCCACGATCTGCTTCTCCAACTGCTTGCGAACCGTTGCGGCCCCTGGTGCCGGCTTTGCCGAGAGCTTCAGCTCCACGCCGCGGTCGGCCTTCAGGAAGCCGAGGAAGGTCGAGATGGCGGCTCGCTGACCGGGGACGTTCTGCAGGTAGCGATCCAGCGCTTTCTGCCCAGGCACCCGCCCTCCTGTCGGATCCTCATTGGCCAGCAGGCCAATAGCTGGCCGCAAAGCCATGCGCATGGACCTGGGCGACAAGTCGCCGCTGGCGACGCGACGGCCCAGGGCACTGCTGAACTCATCGATCAGCGTGCGAGCCAGCGTTCCTTCCGGCACACCATCCACCGCAACGGCTGCTCGTCGAGTCTCTGCCTCGGTCTGCTTGCTTTCAGCGGAAAACACCACGCCGCGCTGTTGCTCCAGCCATCGCACGGGCAGCTCGAAGCGGCGGAGCTGCGCGGTTCCAAAGTGGCGCAGCAGGAACTCACCTGTCCAGGGCTCATCGCCCGCCTTGTCGAGCGCCTCAAAGAACTGCACGTGCTCGGGCAATCGGCGCACCGTTGCCTTCAGCGCCGCTTCGCCAGACAGCCAGTCGGTGTACTGACCGAACGCCAGCCGCGCGCGCGCGCCGGTGATCAGTTCAGCGAGCTGCGACGCGTTCCTCGCGAAGCGTTCCTTCGACTCGCATTGCTCGCAGCGCTTGCCGCGGCCCGCCGGCATCGACTCGGAACATCCGGCACAAGTCACTTGCCCGAGGCGCGTGCAAAGGCCACATCGCCATCGACCATCACCGCCCTGAGCACAAGATCGATGGCGGTGGCAGTCGTTGCAGGTCTTGTGATCAGCTCGCGCGCATCGTGGACACAGCTTCTTGTCGCCATCGCCCACGCGCGTGAGCCGGGAAGAGAGCTGGCCGCACTCTTCGCAGGGCTTGGGTTCCAAGAAGTGGGTGCGGCACGCGTTGCACACCGGCCCATAGGCCGTCAGCATCCCGATCGCCCGCCCGGTTCGCTTGCAGCGGACGCAAGGCTGGGCTATGACGCAGGCTCTGCACCTTGGGTTCTGAGCGGACGCGAGCAGCTTCTTGAACATCCGGCAGCCGCCGCACAACAAGCGCTTGAACGACCGCGCATAGCAAGTCGAGCAATAGGCAACCCCGGCCTCGACGCGGGTGGCCTTGTCCATTGAGCGCTCACAGACGCCGCATTGACTCTCAGGTGCTTCCGTCACGGCCGTACAACTCTCATGCGGCGTAGCAGTCGAATCCAGTCGCCTTCGACGCGGTACTTTGGCCTCGGGCGCATGGCAGGCTCAGGGCGGGCCTTCCTGACGGGCTGGGTCACAGCCGTTGCTCGTGGTGTGTTCTTCCGGGCCTGACGCGCGACCACACTCGCTATTTCTCCGGTCATCGCACGATAGGCGACCACCAAGCTGGCCTGCCGCTCGGAAGTCCGCTGCAGCATGAGCGCCAAACCTGTGCGAGCGGCACCGCCGACCGCCTCATGAACTTGGTCAGATCGGGTGGCATTGGCGTATGCACGAGCGAACCAGTCCGGCCGCGACAGCTCAACATCTGCCCAGAAGCCGCCTGGGCCGGCAAAAACGCTGTCGGCAGCGGCCTGGAAAGCCAACGCCGCGCTATGCACCGGTGCGGCCGGTTGATCGCGCAGATCGTGACCGCAGCTGGCACAGCGGCACAACGTGCCATCCATCGCACGACAGCGGTGGGGCTCGACGGGAGCCAAGCACTCGTCGCAGTGATCTGCCAGCAGACATCCATGGCGCGCGCAGCCGACATGCCAGGCCAGACGCCAAGCGCGGCGGAAGTACGGCGACGCGTCGTCGGCAAGACATTGCGGGCAGTACTGCAGCCCACCAAACCGACGTCTGTTTCGAGATCCCAGGGTCAAGACCCAAGGCCACACGGCTCGGTCTGCTGGCACACCAGGCGCCAAGGCCTCCCTGACCGAACGCAGAGTCGCTTGCTCAAGCACCGCGCAGTCCAACCCGGCACGCTGCGCAATAGCTTGCGTGCGGTCTGGCCTCAGCCCGCGATCCAGATCGACGGTCCATGCACGCCACCTAGGCCAGACGAAGCCGGTCAGCACCAGGGGGTCGCACCCTTGCGCCAGCGCCGCGCGCGCCAGCCAAGTCGAGAACAACTCGTCGGCCTGCAAGGGAACTTGGATGAGCCAGGGCTGGGCCACTACGTCAGCTCGCGGTAGCCCTTGGTGGGCTGCATGTGGCGGTGGGACTCCAGGATCTTCAGGGTGATCCGTTCTTCCCCTTTGTGAATGGCGTCACGCGCACAAGCCTGCAGCAGTTCACGGACGTTGCCCAGATTGCCGCCACTGATGGTGTGAATCAACGTGGCCGTCTTTGCATCCGCCAAAGCCGACGGACGCTTCAGCGGCAGCACGCATTCGAAGCCAGCGAGCAGCTTCTGAAACTCCTCGTCCAACTCCCACAGGGGGAGCGTAAGCACGGTGAACCGGCTGGCATGCTGTGGGTCCGTGTGCAGCGCGCGGACGGCCTCCCTCGTTCCGACGCCGACGATAGACACGCCAGCGGCGTTGCACAGCAACTTGAGGACGTTCATGATGTCGCGCACCTGCCGCGCCGTGCCGCTGAGCAGGGAGTGCATTTCGTCCAAGACCAGCACTCGCACCTTGCAATTGCGCAGTTGGTGGATCACCTCGTATCGAAGCTGCGCGGCTGGCGCCGTTGCCCTGTACGGCGCCCAAAAGCGCTCCAGTATGGAGATGTACAAACCCTTCTCGTCGGCGTACGGCGGCGACTCCGCGACGATCACGGGCGTCACGGGGTCAGCGTTCTCGTCGACATAGCCTTGCCCGCACAGGCTCACGAAACGAGCGATCAGCGTCGACTTGCCGTTGTTCGATTCACCAACCACCAACAGATTGGGCATTCGAGGCTGTAGCGGCTTGTCCATCAAAGCCTTGAGCGTGTCGAGCGCCAAGGTTGCGCGCGGATAGCCGATCCACCGCGGCTGGTCGACGAAGGCCACGCGTTGTTCATCGCTCCCAAACAGCACCGGCCGAAAGGTTGGGTGGATGTGCCGGTACGCCTCAGACAGCGGGTCGACGTTGACGATGGTTTCAGCGGCCTTGCTCATGCGATGTCGTCGGTAGCCTGGACGGAGGCACGCAGGCCGCCCGGAGCCTTGTCGCTGGAGGCGGGCGCTGGGGCGGGCGTGGCTGTTGACTTCGGAATACCCTTCCCCTTGGCGGCTGGCTTGCCCGACGGCGAATCAGGTGTGCGTCCCCTAGCATGGTCGGAGCGCCGCTGAGCCTCACGGCGCGCGATCTTCGTCTTCTGCGAACTCGCATCAATCATCTCGCGCCTCGCGGTAATGGACTTGAAGACGGCGACTTCGTCGCTAGGGTCATGGCCCAGTTTGATGAGCTCCTCCTTCGCCTTCCTATGCTCCCAGATGCTGAATGGCCCGATGCTCAGGTCCGCCAGTGGCACCTTGAAGTACTGCTTGAGCTCAGGGTCCCAGAACCAGAGCGTCGTGACGTCGCGCGGGTCGCGTCTGAAGATGAACTTGCGCGCCTTGCCGGTTTCCGCGTCCTTGGACCCGATCCAAGGCCGGAGCGCCTCCGCGTAGTAGCGCAGGTTATCAATGGTGACCCCGTCTTGCTGGATAGAGCGCTCGATCGACGGAAGGAAATCGAGCACGACGGTCAGCCTGTCGGCCGGTCGTGGCGGCATCCCGATGCCCGGCACACCAGCTCCGCCGAAGATGCCGTACTCCCACTTGCGCAGCGGCGGCATGCCAATGACCGAGTGCTTGCGGCGATGGTAGTCGTTGCAGACGAGGTCGAGGAAGAGCCGCTCGAACTCATCCTTCGTCATGACTGCATGCTTCTCGGAGTCGTAGTCGCCGCGATCCTTCAGCGACGAGAAGGTGGTGCCTGGAAGGTCGTGAATCTCCCTGAGCAAGGTTCCTTGCAGGCGCTCGATGTGCCCACCGTAGCGAGGCACTTTGACCGGCCGGAACTCAAGGTCGATACCATGCTGCTCGCAAGATGCCCGAAGGCTCTTCGACCGAAAGTCCGGCCCGTTGTCGACGTGGACCTTGATCGGGCGGCCCCAAACAGGCCAGGTGCCCTCAACCTCGTGCAGTAGCAGCCATTCCTCCTTAGGAAGCATCGCGTGCGAGATGCACATTGCCACCGAGGTGACGGAAGGCGCGTCGAACGACAGGTAGTAACCCACCATCATCCGGCTGAACACGTCGATGGCGACGGTGATCCACGGCTGCCCGATCGGCTTGCGATGGACGTCGTCCACCAAGATCACATTGACCGGTGTGTGGTCGATCTGGACCACAGCCAGGGCGTAGTCGGCACCGGGGAACTTGCCCGGCACTGGGAGGAACTTGTTCTTGGCCAACTCGGCCTGGCCCCGAAACTTCAGACGCGTGTACTCGGGAATGCGCGCGATCCGCGCCCGCACCGCGGTGGGACTCGGCACCTCGATATTGCGCGCGGTGCACCGGGTTTCGACCTCACGGACTGCCTTCGCAGGGCTGGGTCGCTCGGGCTTTAAGTAGAAGGTTTTGATGACCTCTTGGATGACGGCCTCGGCTTTGGGGTTGATCCGATAATTGCCCGTCTTCCAGCCCCGCCTGTAAGGAATCAGGCCTGAGACGGCATCCATGTTCCGATACCGACTCAGCCATCGATACAGCGTCGCGGGATTGATCGACAGTTCCGCGGCGCGACTCTCGACCGCGTGGCGCGACTGGGCCCCGGACTCCAGCAATGGCTTGATGGCCTCGTACCGCTTGCTGGCCACGCCCCAGTCATCCTCGGCGATGGCGCCAATGTCGACGTCTTGCGCTTCTTCCGGGAGCGATTCCACCGCGAGCAACTCGCCGATCCTGAGCACCTTGGACCTGCCCGACTCGACGTTCGTCGCGACAACTGTGCTGAAGTCGAGGATCTCGCTGATCCGGAAAGTGCCTTCGGCGTGCCTGACCAACGCACCGCTGCGCAAGTCGATGCGTAGTCGTGAAGGCGTGAAGGCCTCGTCCGGTGAGGCACCCTCGTGGTTGGTGTCAGGCTTCATCCGGGACCCAAAGCTCGGTCTCCCCGCACAGGGGCAAGAAGATGTCGCAGTCCAGACGCCGCGACCCCAGCAGGCTCCAAAGATGGGCCACACCCTCGGCCGCGTAGATGCCAGGGAAATGCTTCGCCAGCAGGTAGTCGAATGTGGCCGAACCCAGCTCGCGGACGCTTGCAACGACCTGGTCGCCTTCAGCGGTTGGAAAGGTGCTGTTCCGATAGCGCCGAAGAAACTGGATATTGGTCAGCGCCTGTGTGCGGATGCGAGACTCGTCCATGATCCGAAATGACCACCCCTGCGAGATGGCGTATCGCCGAGCTGCCTTCCATTTCGGTAGCCATTCGCGCCAGTTCTCTCGCCACTCCGCCTCCGGTTTGACCTCCACCAGCATCGGCATCGCTCCGAGGTATTCGGCCGCCGAGTTGGTCTTGTAGATCACCAGGAAGTCAGGCGTGTAGTGGCTCTGCCGGCCAGACAGAGTGATGAACGGCACGCGGCAGGGCTGTGAGATGACCGTCTCGACCCCAATGGCAAATTCTTGGCGTGTCAAGAAGTCGCGTTCCAACGGCGACTCATACTGGATTGATTGCCGCCCGCGCCAGCTCCAGAAGCCCGTAACGTTGCGCTTCGAACGGGGAATGACGCGGACAGGCGTCGTAGGTAGGAGGCGGTCGCAGTTATTTCCAGACAAATCAAATCCCATCGCAGCTATTTAAAAACTTCTATCGCGGCAATTCGCACATGATTCGTTGTAAGTCATTGTCAGCGGCGTGTCGAGTCGCACCTAAGGAAATAAGTCACAGTGGCTCGCCGCCGCGCCCCGGCGAGGTATCGCTGGCCTTGCACGGCGTGCTGTTCCTCGACGAGTTGCCCGAATTCAGCCGCAGCGCCCTGGAGGCCTTGCGCGAACCAATGGAGACCGGCCACATCCAGATCTCGCGCGCCGCGCGGCAATCGGAGTTCCCTGCCGACTTCCAGCTGATCGCGGCCATGAACCCCTGCCCCTGCGGCCATGCCGGCAGCCTGGTGCAAAGCTGCCGCTGCACGCCCGAGCAGATCTCACGCTACCAGGGGCGGCTCAGCGGCCCCTTTCTCGACCGCCTGGATCTGCTGGTGGAGGTGCCGGTGCTGCCGGCCCAGGTGCTGGCGGATGCCAGCGGGGGCGAAGCCAGCAGCCTGGTGGCCGCCCGGGTGGCGCGGGCGCGCGAACTGGCGCTGGCGCGCCAGGGTTGCAGCAATGCCAGGCTGAGCGTCAAGCAACTCGATGAGGTGGCGCGCATCGACCAGGCCACCACCGCATTCATGCACAAGGCGGCGAATCGCCTCGCCTGGTCGGCGCGCAGCTACCACCGCGTGCTGAGAGTGGCGCGCACCGTCGCGGATCTGGAGGGCAGCGCCGACATCGCCATCGGCCACCTGAGTGAGGCGATCCAGTGGCGGCGCGGCCTCGGCCGCGAGGCCTGAGCGCTCAGCGCTCCAGGCCGCGCCGGCGCAGATAGAAGCCGACGCCCAGCAGGCCCGCGATCAGCATCGCGGCCGGGCTGGGCTCGGGCACGGGGTGGGCCACTTGCAGCACGGAGAGCCCGGTGAAGGCCGATCCGAAGGCGCCGAACTGCCAGTTGTGCGCCTGCAGATGCTGGGGCGCCGCGCCCGGCAGGCCCAGGTGGTCATCGACACCGACTTGCGAGAACGAGCCAAAGGGTGCGAACACGCCCGCCAGCAGATGCGGTGCCTCGATGGTCTCGCCATGCGGGCCCGACAGGTGCTGGTACCAACCGCTCACGGTCCACTGGTTGTTGGCAAAGGTCGCCGTCAGCTCGGCATCCCAAAACACGCCGTTGTAGGTGGCGGTGCCGCCGGCCGCGTTCCAGTTCCAGCCCAGGCTCAGATCGGTGAGCGTATCGACGAAGGAGGTGACGGTGCTGGCCGCATGTGCCGGCGCCAGGCCCATCAGGCCTGCCAGGGACGCTGCGAGAACGGCGTTGCGAAACTGTGGCTTCACGGCTTGCCCCTTATCGGGGCGGCTACAGCCCCGTCCGCGGATACTAGGCTCGCGCAGGGTGGCCTGCCACCCCTAGGAAGGGCAGATTTCAGTAGCGCAAGCGCACCAGCGCCGGCGCGGCGCCGCCCGGCGCACCAGGCGTCAGCGCGAAAAGCCAGTCGAACTCGTCCTCGTCTATCGTGACCTCGGCCTGGTAGCCCAGGCCACGCAGGATCGCCGGCAGGGTGTTGCTGTGGCCGACCACCAGCACGGCCTCGCCGCTGCCATGGGCGCGCAGCCTGGCCAGCAAGGCCTCGGTGTCGCGTGCCGGCAGCACCACGGGCGTGAGCCCCAGGCGCTGCGCCGTGGGCGCGGCATGCGCCATGGTGCGCCGGTACGGAGTGGTGTAGATGGCCCGCAGGCCGGCATCGGCCAGCATCGCCGCCAGGCGCTGTGCCCTCGCCTCGCCGACCGGCGAGAGCCCGGGGTCGGTGGGAAGGTCCAGCCGCTCACCATGACGCACCAGGTAGACGAGCGGCTGGGCCGCCGCCGGCATTGCCGTGGCCCCGAGCAGTGCCGCGAGACCGAGCGCCAGCAGGCGGCGACGCCACATCATCACTGGCGCGTCAGCTGGCCATCGCGCTCCAGCACCAGATCGCCCACGCGCAGCTGCGGATCCTGGCTGCGCTCGAAAGTGCGCGTGCTGCCGTCCTTGTAGCTGAGGCGCACGATCCAGACCTTGTGTGACTTGCTGCGCTTCTCGATCTCGTTGCCGGCATAGCCGCCGGCCACCGCACCACCCACGGTGGCGAGCTTCTTGCCACTGCCGCCGCCCACCTGGTTGCCCAGCAGGCCACCCACCACCGCGCCGCCGATCACGCCCAGGCCGCTGGCCTTGCCCTGGCGTTCCTCGGTGCGTACCTCGCTGACGGTGGCGCAATCAGGGCAGGTCTTGGCGGCGGCCGGCTTAGCCGCGGGTTTGGCCGCGGGCGCCGCCTGCGCCAGCACCGGATCGGGCGCCGCTTGCGACTGCGAACGGCCGACGGCATAGGCACCGCCCAACATCAGCGCGGCCACGGCCACGCCGGCAACGATCTGACTGGACTTGATGGACATGGACTTGTTCCTCATTCAAGGCCCACAAGGGCCGGGGGCATCAGCATGCCAGCCGACGCGGGTGCCGCGGCAAAGCCGGCGGCCGAAGTTGTAACAACAAACGCTTGTGCTCAGAGCAGCGGCGCCAGGGCACGCTGCGCCGCCGCCTCATCCAGGGCGCAGCGCTGCGCCCAATCCTTCAGCTGATCGGCGCCGATGCGCCCGACATTGAAATAGCTCGCCTCGGGGTGCGAGAAATAGAAGCCCGAGACGCTGGCCGCCGGCGTCATCGCCATCGCATCGGTGAGGCCCATGCCGATCTCCTCGGGCACCAGCACGCGGAACAGATCGCGCTTGACCAGATGATCCGGGCAGGCCGGATAACCCGGCGCCGGGCGGATGCCGCGGTACTGCTCGGCGATCAGGGCCGCGTTGCTGAGCGTCTCGTCGGCCGCATAGCCCCACAACTCCATGCGCACGCGCTGGTGCAGGCGCTCGGCAAAGGCCTCGGCCAGGCGGTCGGCCAGGGCCTTCAGCATGATGGCCGAGTAGTCGTCGTGGTCGGCCATGAACTGGGCCTCCTTCTTCTCCACCCCCAGGCCGGCGGTGACGGCGAACAGGCCGATGTAGTCCGGCACGCTGCCCTTGGCGGCGATGTAGTCGGCCAGGCAGCGATTCGGCCGCAGCTCGCCATCCACCACCGGGCGTTCGCTCTGCATGCGCAGGCCGCGCCAGGTCATCAAGACCTCGCTGCGGCTCTCGTCCTTGTAGATCTCGATGTCGTCGTCGTTCACCTGGGCCGCCGGGTAGATGCCCATCACGCCGCTGGCCTGCAACCAGCGCCCCTCGATGAGGCGCTGCAGCATGCGCTTGCCGTCGCTGAAGACGCGCTGCGCCTCGCTGCCGACGATCTCGTCCTTCAGGATGGCCGGAAATGAACCCGCCAGGTCCCAGGTCTGGAAGAACGGCGCCCAGTCGATGCAGGCGGCCAGCTCGGCCAGGTCGTAGTTCTTGAAGACGCGGCGGCCGATGAACTTGGGCTTGGGCGGCTGGTAGCTGGCCCAGTCCAGCTTGGTCTTGTTGGCGCGCGCCTGCGCCAGCGTCACCAGCGGGGTCTGCTTCTTGTTGGCATGCAACTCGCGCACCTTCTCGTAGTCGCTCTTCAGCTCATCGATGAAGCGCGTAGCGCGCTCGTCCGAGAGCAGGTCCGAGCACACGCCCACCGAGCGCGAGGCATCGGGCACATAGACCACCGGGCCCTCGTAATGCGGCGAGATCTTCACCGCCGTGTGCACGCGGCTGCAGGTGGCGCCGCCGATCAGCAGCGGGATCTTCTTGACGCGGAAGTAATCGTCGCGCTGCATCTCGGCCGCCACATGCTGCATCTCTTCCAGGCTGGGCGTGATCAGGCCGGAGAGGCCGATGATGTCGGCGCCCTCGACCTTGGCCTTGGCCAGGATGTCCTGGCAGGGCACCATCACGCCCATGTTGACGACCTCGAAGTTGTTGCACTGCAGGACCACGGTGACGATGTTCTTGCCGATGTCGTGCACATCGCCCTTCACGGTGGCGATGACGATCTTGCCCTTGGGCTTCACATCGCCGCCGGCCGCCGCCAGCTGACGCTTCTCCTCCTCGATATAGGGCACCAGATGCGCCACCGCGCTCTTCATCACGCGCGCGCTCTTCACCACCTGGGGCAGGAACATCTTGCCGGCGCCAAAGCGGTCGCCGACGATATTCATGCCCGCCATCAGCGGGCCCTCGATCACATGCAGGGGCCGGCCGCCCTTGGCCAGGATGGCCTGGTAGGCCTCCTCGGTGTCTTCGTTGATGAAGTCGGTGATGCCATGCACGAGGGCATGCGAGAGCCGTTCCTCCACCGTGCCGGCACGCCAGGCCAGGCGCGCGGAGTCGTCCTTGGCGGCGCCCTTGGCGCTCTCGGCCACCTCGATGAGGCGCTCGCCAGAGTCGGGCCGGCGGTTCAGCACCACATCCTCCACGCGCTCGCGCAGCACCGGCTCCAGGTCGTCATAGACGCCCACCATGCCGGCGTTGACGATGCCCATGTCCATGCCCGCCTGGATGGCGTGATAGAGGAACACGGTGTGGATGGCCTCGCGCACCGGCTCGTTGCCGCGGAAGCTGAAGCTCACGTTCGAGACCCCGCCGCTGACCTTGGCGCCGGGCAGGTTCTCTTTGATCCACCGCGTGGCATTGATGAAGTCCACCGCGTAGTTGTCGTGCTCCTCGATGCCGGTGGCGATGGCGAAGATATTGGGGTCGAAGATGATGTCCTCGGGGTCGAAGCCCACCTCGTCCACCAGCACCTTGTAGGCGCGCGCGCAGATCTCGGTCTTGCGCGCAAAGGTGTCGGCCTGGCCTTTTTCGTCAAAGGCCATCACCACCGCGGCGGCGCCGTAGCGGCGCACCAGCTTGGCCTGGCGCTTGAACTCGGCCTCGCCCTCCTTGAGCGAGATCGAGTTGACGATGCCCTTGCCCTGGATGCACTTGAGCCCGGCCTCGATCACCTCCCACTTGGAGCTGTCGATCATGATGGGCACGCGTGCGATCTCGGGCTCGGAGGCGATCAGGTTGAGGAAGCGCACCATCGCGGCCTTGCTGTCCAGCATGGCCTCGTCCATATTGATGTCGATCACCTGGGCGCCGTTCTCCACCTGCTGGCGCGCCACCGCCAGCGCCTCCTCGAACTGGCCGTTCAGGATCAGGCGCGCAAAGGCCTTGGAGCCGGTGACATTGGTGCGCTCGCCGATGTTGACGAACAGGGTGCCGGCGCCGATCTGCACCGGCTCCAGGCCCGAGAGCTTCATCGGCGGAGGGGTGATGGCGGTGCTGGTATCGGTCATTGTCGGCCTCGGTGAACAGGGCCGCGAACTCACCGCGGCCACAAGAAATCATGGTTCGGTGAGCGTCGTTGCTGAGCGGGCGGGTGCGCCGGGCTCCGGTCCGAGCCTGGCGGCGCCTGGGTGGGCAAGCCGTCGCAACGCTCCTCGAACCGTCGGGGATTTTACGCTGAAGCCCGGGGAAGCTACCCACGCCGGCCGGGTCAACTCAAGCTTATGCTCGCAACAACCGAAAACCATGCGTGCCCTTGGCCATCGCCAGGGCTTTCGAGCGCCACACCTTGGACCTGATACATCTCCCACCCAAAGCCCTGCGCGTCGGCCAGGTGCTGACCTTTGCCGTGCGCGATGCGGAGGGCAAGCTGCTGTTCGCGGCCGGCCAGGTGCTGCCCAACACGGGCCTGGTGCATGCGCTGATCGAGCGCGGCGCCTATGCCTATGCGCATGAGACCAAGGAATACCAGCGCGCCCTGGCCCACAAGATGGACACCATGATGCACCAGGGCGCGGTGCTGGCCGACATCGTCAAGGCCGAGACCCAGTTCCGCCCCGACCGCGGCACGCGCGCCGCCGAGCTGAGCGAATCCGCCGCCTGGGCCGATCTGCAGCTGCATGCCCGCAGCCTGCTGCGCGACCCGCAGCGCGAGGACTTTCTGCAGCGCCTGCAGATCCTGCATGACGCGGCACTGGCGCGGCTGCAGCAGCATCCCGATGCGGTGCTGACGCTCTTGATCTTCGACGCCAGCCAGGGCTTTCAGGACTACAGCTCGCGCCATGCCCTGCTGAGCCTGGTGCTGGCCGATCTGCTGGGGCGCCAGCTGGCGCTGGGCGCGGCCGAGCAGAGCGCGCTGACGCAGGCGGCGCTGAGCATGAACCTCAGCATGAGCGTGGCACAGGACCGCCTGGCCGGCCAGGAAGACAAGCTCAGCGCCCGGCAGCGCGACGAGCTGATGGGCCATGGCGACCGCAGCGCCGAACTCCTGCGCAAGCTGGGCGTGAGCGACGAGCTCTGGCTGGGCGCGGTGCGCCTGCACCACGACGCCGGCCCCGGCCCGCTGCAGGGGCGCGCGCCGGCCGAGCAACTGGCGCGCCTGCTGCGCCGCGTCGACATCTTCGGTGCGCGCCTGAGCCCGCGCCGCTCGCGCAAGGCCATGGCGGGCGCGGCCGCGGCGCGCGCGGTGTTCCTGGATGAGCTGCAGCAGCCCGACCCGGCCGGTGCCGCGCTGATCAAGGCCGTGGGCCTCTACCCGCCCGGCTCGCTGGTGCGGCTGGCCAACGGCGAGCTGGGCATCGTCGTGAAACGCGGCCACAGCGCCAACGAACCCATCGTCGCGGCGCTGCTGGGCAAGAGCGGCGCGCCCCTGAGCGACCCGGTGCCGCGCGACACCCGCCTGGCCAGCCAGGCCATCGCCGCCAGCCTGGCCCCGCACGAACTCAAGCTGTTCGTGAACATGGACAAGCTGCTGAAGGTGAGCTGAACGGGCGGCACAATCGGTCTTCCACAGCGCATGCAACAAGTGGGAGGCTCGGTGAACCGTCGCCAATTGCTGGCTCGGCTGGCCGCCGGCAGCGCGGCCAGCTTCGCTGCCCATGCCGAGACCAGTTTGCGGGCCTATGCCGAGGTCTGGCCGCCCTATTGCTACCAGGAGGGCGAGCGAAGCACCGGCTATGCGGTCGAGTTGCTGCGCGAGATGGCCGGCCTGGCCGAGCTGGGGCTGAGCATCGAACTGCTGCCCTGGAAGCGCGCCCTGCGCTATGCGGAGCAGGAGCGCGACGCGCTGATCTTTCCCACCGCGCGCAATCCGGAGCGCGAGCCGCGCTTCCACTGGATCGGCCCGCTGGCGCCACGCCAGCTCTGGCTCTACGGCCGGCCGGGCAGCCGCCCGCCGCAGCTTGAGCTGATCCAAGGCCGCATTGCCACCGTGCGCGGCGATGCCGCCATCGACGAGCTGCTCAGCTCGGGCGTGCCACCCAGGCTGCTGGATCCCAGCACCGACATCGGCCACGCGGTGCAGAAGTTCCTGGCCGGCCGTGTGGACTATTTCTATGACACCGAGCTCTCGGCCGCCTGGCAGCTGCGCCAGGCCGGCCAGCCCGCGGCGGCGCACAAGCTGCTGATGCTCAGCGACGGCGGGGCCTACTACTACGCCCTCAACGCCGGGGCCGCGCCCGCCCTGGCCGCCCGGCTGCAACAGGCGCTCGAACGGCTGCGCGCCGAAGGCCGCGTCAAGGCCTTGCTGCAGCGTTTCGGCGCGGCCTGATCAGGCCGCCTGCTGCACCAGGCCGCTGAACAGTTTGGCGCCGCAGGGCCGCGGCTTGTAGGCCGAGACGTTCTTGGCAATCGCCGCGATATGCGCCGGCGTGGTGCCGCAGCAGCCGCCGGCGATGTTCAGGAAGCCGCTCTTGGCGAAGTCGGCCATCAGGCTGCCGGTGACCTCGGGGGTCTCGTCGAAGCCGGTGTCGCTCATCGGGTTGGGCAGGCCGGCGTTCGGGTAGCAGCTGATCGCGGTGCTGCCCGCGGCCTTGGCCAGCTCCTCGATATAGGGCCGCATCAGGGTCGCGCCGAGCGCGCAGTTCAGGCCGATCGCCAATGGCTTGGCATGGCGCACCGAATGCCAGAAGGCGGTGACGGTCTGGCCCGAGAGGATGCGGCCGGAGGCATCGGTGACGGTGCCGGAAACGATCACCGGCAGGCGCTCGCCGGTGTCCTCCATCAGCTCGTCGAGCGCGAAGATGGCGGCCTTGGCGTTCAGCGTGTCAAAGATGGTTTCGACCAGGAACAGGTCCACGCCGCCATCGAGCAGGCCCTTGGCCTGCTCGTAGTAGGCGGCGCGCAGGGTGTCGAAATCGACATTGCGGGCGCCCGGGTCGTTCACGTCCGGGCTGATGCTGGCGGTGCGCGGCGTCGGGCCCAGGGCGCCGGCTGCGAAGCGCGGCTTCTCGGGCGTGCTGTACTTGGCGCAGGCCTCGCGGGCGATGCGGGCCGCCGCCACATTCATCTCGTAAGCATGGTCCTGCAGGCCATAGTCCTCCTGCGCCACCGAGGTCGAGCCAAAGGTGTTGGTCTCGATGATGTCGGCGCCGGCCGCCAGGTATTGCTCGTGGATCTCGCGCACCACCTCGGGCTTGGTGAGCGGCAGCAGATCGTTGTTGCCCTTCAGATCCTTGGGGTGATCGGCGAACTGCGTGCCGCGGAAATCCGCCTCGCCCAGCTTGTAGCGCTGGATCATCGTGCCCATCGCACCGTCGAGGATGAGGATGCGTTGCTGCAGAAGCTCGGGCAGCTGGGCGCCGCGCGTGTAGCCTTGGGAGGTGGATGCGTTCATGGCGGCATTGTAGAAAACCCGGCAAGACCTCATGCAGCGCCGGCCAACCGTTACCATGCCGCCGCCATGTACGCGAAATTCTTCGGCCTCGGCCAGGAGCCCTTCTCGATCGCGCCCGACCCTCGCTACCTGTTCATGAGCGAGCGTCACCGCGAGGCGCTGGCGCATCTGCTCTACGGCCTGCGCGGCGGCGGCGGCTTCGTGCTGCTGACCGGCGAGATCGGCGCCGGCAAGACCACCGTATGCCGCTGCTTCCTGGAGCAGATCCCGCCGCGCTGCAACGTCGCCTACATCTTCAACCCCAAGCTCAGCGTGATCGAGCTGCTGAAGACGGTGTGCGAGGAGTTCCACATCCCGCATGTGGCGCCGACGGGCGACGTCGAGACGGTCAAGCAATACCTCGACCCGCTCAACGAGTTCCTGCTCAGGACGCATGCGGTGGGCCAGAACAATGTGCTCATCATCGACGAGGCCCAGAACCTCTCGGCCGAGGTGCTGGAGCAGCTGCGCCTGCTCACCAACCTCGAGACCAGCGAGCGCAAGCTGCTGCAGATCATCCTGATCGGCCAGCCCGAGTTGCGCAGCATGGTGGCGCAGCCGGCGCTGGAGCAGCTGGCGCAGCGCGTGATCGCGCGCTTCCATCTGCAGGCGCTGAGTGCCGCTGAGACGGCGCAGTATGTGCAGCACCGGCTCGAGGTCTCGGGGCTCGCCGGCCCCGCGCCCTTTGACGCCGCCGCGCTGCGGCGCGTCCATCAGCTCGCGCGCGGCGTGCCACGGCGCATCAACCTGCTGTGCGACCGCGCCCTGCTCGGCGCCTATGCGCAGGGCCAGCGGCAGGTGAAACGCGCCACCCTGAACAAGGCCGCGGCCGAAGTGTTCGATCAGGCCAGCCCACCGAGCCAGCGCCCTATGCGCTGGGTCTGGGCGCTGGGCCTGGCCCTGGCCGCCGCCGGCGCCAGCGCGCTGCTGCTGCGCACCCAACCATCGCAACCACAGCCGTCCGAACCACGGCCGGCCATGCCAAGGCCGGCGCCGGCCGCCAGCGCCGCCAGTGCCGCAACGCTGGCCGCAGCGGCGCCCGCGCTGGCCGGCCGCATCAGCCTGGCCTGGCGCGGCGAGCATGCCGCCTGGCAAGACCTGGCCCCGGCCTGGAAGGCCACGCTGGCGCCCGACGAGCCCGACGCCTGCCGGGCCTTCAGGTCCGCCCGGCTGGCCTGTTTCCGCAGCGAGGGCGGCCTGGCCGTGCTGCGCCTGCTGGACCGTCCCGCCATCCTGACCCTGCGCGACGGCGCCGGCCAGCCCTCCTATGTGACCCTGGTGCAGCTGGGCGCGCAGAGCGCCACGGTGCGCGCCGGCGGCAGCAGCGAAACCGTGAGCCTGAGCACGCTGGCCCGGCAATGGCAGGGCGAGTTCGCCACGCTGTGGCGCTGGCCCGAGGCCTATGCCGGCAAGCTCGGCGCCGGTCAGGATGCCAGCTGGCTGGCCGCCGCCCTGGCCAAGGCGGCGGACGAGCCCGCACAGCGTGGCCCGAGCCGCTACGACGCCGCCCTGCAGGCCCGCATTGCCGCCTTCCAGCGCGCCCAGGGCCTCAAGGTGGACGGCCTGATCGGCCCCATCACGCTGATGCAGCTCAACCGCGCGGCGGGTGTCCAGGAACCACGCCTGGACAGCCTCCAGGCGGCAGCGCCATAAGGCCCGGACCATGTCTTACATTCTTGATGCCCTGCGCCGCGCCGAATCCGAGCGCGAGCGCGGCCAGGTACCCGGGGTGCACGCCCAGCCGGCACCCGGCGATGCGCAGGCCGGTGCCGGCCAGCGCCAGCGGGTCTGGCTGCTGGCCGCGGCCGCCGCCCTGGCCTTGCTGCTGCTGGGGGCCCTGGCCGCCCACTGGCTGGCGCCTGCGCCCGCGCCCGTGCCTGCGCTCGCGCCTGCGCCCATGCCGGCACCGCTCGCACCACCGGTGGCGCTTGCGCGCGCCGCGCCGCCGCTGCCCGCGCCCGAACTGGTGAGGCTGCCGCCGCCCAGCCTGCCGGCCGTGGCCGCAGCGCCGGCGTCACGCCCCGCGCAACCGCTCGCGCTGAGTGCCCTGCCCGAGGCCCTGCGCCGTCAGCTGCCGCCGCTGCAAACCGGCGGCGCGATGTACTCGGACACGCCGGCCAAGCGCATGCTCATCATCAATGGCCAGCTCTACCAGGAAGGTGCCACGGTGGCGCCGGGCCTGGTGCTGGAGCAGATCAAGCTCAACAGCGCGGTGCTGGCCTTCCAGGGCCAGCGCTTCAGCATCAGCTACTGAGGCGGGACGCCTCAGTACAGCGTCTGCTGCTGGCGCTCCTGCAACTCGGCGTCATAGGCAGTGCCATCGATGCTGCCGCTCAGCGTCTGCAGGATCAGGCCGGGCGAAGGCAGGCGACTGCGATCAATCTGCACGGTCGCGTCCCAGAGCCCCGAACGCTTGATGGCGCGCGCGCATTGAAAAAACACCAGCTTCACCTCGATCACCAACACCGAACGCGGCAGCTTGCCATCCACCTCGAAGCGTTGCAGCAGCGTCGGCGCGCTGCTGATGCGGGCCAGGCCGTTCACGCGCAAGGCCTCGCCCACACCGGGGATCAGGAACAGCAGTGCCACCGCGGGGTCGTGCAGCACATTGCGCAGGCTGTCGATGCGGTTGTTGCCGCGGCGGTCGGGCAGCAGCAGGGTGTGCGCGTCCGCCACCTGCACGAAGCCGGGCCGGTCGCCGCGCGGCGAGGTGTCCAGCCCATGCGGGCCGCGCGTGGCCAGCACCGCAAAGGGCGCGGCCTCGATATAGGGCCGGTAGAGCGGGTGGATGTGATCGCTCTCCTTGCTGGTGGAGGTTTCGCCCGGCCAGCCGTAGAGGCCGCGCAAGGCATCCACATCGCGCACATCGTGGCTGCGGTCCTGCCAGGGTGCCGTGCTGTCGCTCATAGGCCGCCGAACACCTTCTTCAGGATCGCGCTGCCGGTGCCCACCGGGTCCTGGCGGATCTTCTTTTCCTCTTCGCCGATCATGAAGTAGAGGCCGTCCAGCGCGCGCGCGGTCACGTATTGCTGGATGTTGGCGTCTTCCTGGCGCAGCAGGCCGAAGCCCGCGGCCTTGCCGGCCACCGCGTTGTACTTGTCGGCCAGCCCCTGCTTCTCGGTGGCGCGGGTGACGATGGGCAGGAACTTCTGCGTCAGCGGCGCGCGCGTCTTGCCGGCGAAGAACTGCGTCACCGAGTCCTCGCCGCCGCGCACGATCCTGACGGCGTCTTCCACGCTCATGGACTTGACCGCTCCCACCAGCAGTTGGCGCGCCTCGGGCATGGCCGCTTCGGCGGCGCGGTTCATGGCCGTCACCAGCTCGTCCAGTTTCCTGCCCTGGCCGGTGGCCTTGAGCAGCTTGGCGGCGTCCTTCAGATAGCCGGGCAGCTCGATGCGCACCGCCGGATTGCCGAGAAAGCCGTCGGTGCGCCCCAGCGTGCCGATCGCCGCCACCGCGCCGCGCTCCAGCGCAGCGCGCACGCCGCTGGCGGCATCGCTCTCACCCAGGGCCCGGGCGCTGCCCAGGGGCAGCAGGCCGGCGGCCAGCAGCAGCATTCGTCTTTGCATTGCCATCACTCCCAGCTAAAAGTCAGAGGCGCGCCAGCCGCTCGGCGATCAGCGCATAGAAACCATCGGCGTCCACATCCTTGATCACCAGCGCATTCTTGCGCCGCTGCGTCACGCCCCACCAATCGACCACGCTCATGCCCAAGGTCAGCGGGCTCTGCGTCTCGATCTCGACATTGCATTCGCGCCCCTGGAACAGCGCCGGCCGCAGCAGCCAGGCGATCACGCAGGGATCGTGCAGCGGGCCGCCCTCGGTGCCGTATTTCTGCTCGTCGAAGCGCTCGGCAAACTCCAGCCACTGCGCCGTGACCTCGGCCAGATGGCTGCCGATGCCGCGGATCGCCGCCACGCGCGCGCGCGTGGTGAGGGCGCGGTGCGTGCAGTCCAGCGGCAGCATGGTGATGGGCACGCCGGCGCCGAACACCAGGGCCGCGGCCTCGGGGTCCACATAGAAATTGAACTCGGCCGTGGGCGTGATGTTGCCGCCCTCGAAGAAGCCGCCGCCCATCATGACGATGCGGCGGATGCGCGCGGCGATGCGCGGCTCGCGCTGCAGGGCCAGGGCGATATTGGTGAGCGGGCCCAGCGGGCACAGCGTCACCGTGCCGGCGGGCCGGTTCAGCAGGGTCTCGATGATGAAGTCCACAGCATGGCCGGGCTGCAGCGCCATGCTCGGCGCCGGCAGCACCGGGCCGTCCAGCCCGGTCTTGCCATGCACATGCTCGGCCGTCACCAGCGGGCGCGCCAGCGGCTTGTCGGCGCCGGCAAAGACCTTCAGCTCGCGGCGCCCCGCAAGCTCGCAGACGATGCGGGCATTGCGGCTGGTGAAGGCCAGCGGCACGTTGCCGGCCACGGTGGTGATGCCCAGCAGCTCGAGCTCGGGGCTGGCCAGCGCGAGCAGGATAGCGACGGCGTCGTCCTGGCCCGGGTCGGTGTCGATGATGATTTGCTGCGTCATGGCTGAGCCTCCTCGCGCGCCGCGGCCGCCTCGTGCCAGGGCGCCACATCCTGGTCGATCGCGCCGAACAGGCTCAGGCCATCGCGGCCCTTGACCTCGACGCGTAGGCTGTCGCCGAACTGCATGAACTCGGTCTTGGGTTCACCCGACTCCAAGGCCTCAAGGGCACGCTTGTCGGCGATGCTGCCATAGCCCTTGCTGCCGTCCTGGTTGCTCACCGTGCCCGAGCCGATGAGGCTGCCGGCCTGCACCTTGCGGGTCTTGGCCGCCTGGGCGATCAGCTCGCCGAAGTGGACGCCCATCTCCGGCCCCGCCTCGCACAACCCGACCTTGCGGCCGTTCCACATCGTCTGCAGGCCCAGGTGCAGGCGGCCGCGCTGCCAGGCCTCGCCCGCCTCGTCCAGCGTCACCGCCACCGGCGCGAAGGCGGCGCAGGGCTGCACATGGCCCGGCGGCAGGCTGCGCAGGGCCCAGTCGTTGCTGAGCAGCAGCAGGCGCACCGACTCCAGCGCGGCCTCGGCCGTGCTGCCCATCGCCACGTCGCCGGTGAGCACCGCCAGGCCGGCGCCGAAATCGATACCCAGCGACTCGGAGGCAAAACGCGCCGCCTCGCAGGGGCCCAGCAGCCCATCGCTGGCCGCCTGGCCGAGCGTCGCGGCGCCACCCTCGCGGGCATAGGCCGCCCCCAGCAGATAGGCATGGGCGCGCGGCAGCGGCGCCATGCACTGCTTGGGATCGAAGCTGAAGGCATGGCGCGCCTTGCCATGGTTGAGCGTCTGCGAGAGCTCCTGCAGCTGCGGGGCGATGAAGTTCCAGTCGTCCAGCACCTGCTGGAGCCGGGTGGCGATGCCGGTGGCATAGTGCGCCTGGGCGAGATCGCGCGACACCACGACCAGTTGGCCGTCGCGCGATCCGTCTCGATAGGTGGCGAGTTTCATGGGCTGTCCCGAATCCGATTCGCCGCATTGTCAGTCCAAGCCAGAACATGCTCAGGGAAGTCAAGAAGTCCGTCCGGCGCTCGATCGCCGTGGCCCTGCTGTGCGCGCTGGCCCTGCATGCCGGCCTGTGGCGGCTGCTGCACCCGGCGCCGCCCGTCTGGCATGCCGGCGGCGCGCGCCTGGCCCTGCAGACACGCACCCTGCCGGCCGCCACACCGGCCACGATACCGACGGCGCTACCGGCTGCGGCGCCACCCGCAGCAGCGCCGCCTGAAGTCGTCAGCGCGCCCCGGCCCGCGCCGGGCACCAGCGCCAAGCCCGCGCCATCCGCAGCGCCATCCGCAGCACCACCCCCAGCACCGTCCGCGGCGGCCGGACCCTTGCCGCCGCCCCTGGCGCTGCCGCTGCGGGGTGAGGGCCGCCTCAGCTATCGCTACACGCAGGGGCAGGCCGAGGGCCAGGCCTTGCTGAGCTGGCAGCTGGACGAGCACGCCTACCAGCTGCGGCTGGAGCGCGAGCTGGCGGGCCGGGCCCTGCCGGCCTGGCGCAGCGAGGGCCGGCTGGACGCACAGCAGGGTCTGGCGCCGGCGCGCTTCGCCGTGCAGCGCGGCGGGCGCGACCGCCAGGCCATCAACTTCCGCCGTGAGCAGGGCCTGATCAGCTTCTCGGCCAGCGCCGAGCTGCAGGCCCTGCCCGAGGGCGTGCAGGACCGTCTCTCCTGGTGGTTGCAGCTGCCGGCCCTGCTGGCGGCGCAGCCCGCACGCCTGGTGGCCGGCCAGGAGCTGGTGCTGCCGGTGGCCGCGCTGCGCGGCATGGCGGTGGACTGGGTGTTCCACGTCGAGGGTCGCGAGGAGGACGGGCTCTGGCATCTGAGCCGCCAGGCACTGGGGCCTTACGACGCCAGGCTCGACATCTGGCTGGACCCGCAGCGCCGCTACCTGCCGGTGCGGGTGCGCCAGAGCGTGGGCGAGGAGGAGCGCTGGGAGATGCGCCTGGATGAGCGGCTCGCCGAGCCCGCAGCGTCGGACGATAGCCCGAATCCCTGAGCACGGGGGCGTGAGCGTGATCTTGTGACGCTCCCACCACAAATCTCCCGCGGCCAAGCCTCAAGAAGCCCGGCTTTCTGACACTATTTGTGCGTGGCCGACGCCATCGGGGCAGCGGGATCTCTTGAAACCGCTGCGACTGGCCACAGTTGCGGGACACAGGAGTACCTCATGCACATGCTCTACAACTCCCCCAGTTTCATCGTGGTCCAGTTCGAGGTCCCGGTGGAAGCCCTGCGCACCGATGGCGCAGGCACCGAGCACCCGCCGCTGCTGCGCGGCGGCTACGAGATCGTCGACAAGTTCACCCGCAAGGAAATCTTCATCGAGGGCGCGCTGGCCCAGCAGTTCCAGGAAGGTGTGGAAGCGCTGATCGAGCAGGACCCCAGCGAAGAGGATCTCGATGACTTCATCGAGCGCTACGCCAATTTCGGCCATCAACCGGTCGTGATGCATTGAGCAGTCCTGCCAGGAAAAGGCCCGCGAAAGCCGCGCATAGCCACTTGTACTGAAGCCCCCGCTGCGCCAAGATGGGGCGGCCGCCCGGAATAAGCCGGGTTGGCCGCACCCTTGCGAGGAGCTGCCCATGGTCAAGCGTCTGGCGGACACGCATGTACTGGCATCGCCTGGGCTCAAAGAGGCCCCGGTGCTGGATCGCATGTGCTCGCACTTCGTGCTGACGCTCACCGTCAAGCATGCCGGCCGCTTCAACCTGCGTCGCGACTTCAACGGCCTGCTCTCCTTCACCGGCCGCCACCTGGTGTGGCCGCTGCGCGTGCTGACGCGCTTGCGCGAATACCTGGCCCAGCGCTGCCGCAACAACGAACTCTGGAACGGCCACGAGGCGCTCGGCGACGAGCAGTTCCTCGAGCGCCATGGCGTCTGGAACGGCCCCTTCGCCGAGGCCACGCTGTTCTTCTATCTCGACGAGTACATCAAGGACGCGCCCAAGGACATGCTGGCCCTGCTGGCCACCACCTGCGAGGTGCTGGACCGCCAGCTCAAGCGCGAATCCACCCTGGTGGAGAAGAACATCGCCGCGCTGGGCAATCTGCTGCAGCTGAACCCGGCCGAGCGCGCCATCCTGCTCTACGGCACGCTGGCACGCTACCAGCGCGAGCTGCGCGGCGCGCTGGTCGAGTTCAAGGTCAACACCGCGCAGGAGGCGTTTGCGGCGATTGCCGCGGTGGCGGGCGTGAACGAGCAGGAGGTGGCCGAGGCCCTGCGCGCCGGCTCGCGCCTGGAACGCATCGGCATGGTGGAGAACCTGATCTCCGAGCACAACATCACCGACCTGGCCGACCTGATGAAGGTCAGCGACCAACTGCCGCCGGTGCTGATGCGCGAGTACCAGGGGCCGCAGGACCTGATGGCGGTGTTCACCCGCCCCGCCACGCTGACCGAGCTGCAGCCGCCCGATTTCGATTTCATCGCCGAGGAACTGCGCCTACTGGGCAGCCTGCTGCGCAACGCGGTGGCGCGCCACCAGCCGGGCGTCAACGTGCTGCTCTACGGCCCGCCCGGCACCGGCAAGACCGAACTCGCCAAGGTAGCGTCCGAGGCCGCCGGCCTGAATCTCTACGAGGTCGAATATGCCGATCGCGATGGCAACTCGCTGTCCGGCCGCGACCGCTACCGCTCGCTGCAGATCAGCCAGGTGTTCCTGAAGGCAAGCGCCAACGTCGCCTTGCTGTTCGACGAGGTGGAGGATGTGTTCCCGCCGCTGTCCAGCGACACCACCCATCTGATCGCGCGCCTCGATGCCACGCTGGATGCGCCCAGCTCGGGCTCGGTGAGCGGCAAGGCCTGGGTCAACCAGATCCTCGAGACCAACCCGGTGCCGGTGATCTGGGTCACCAACCGCATCGAGCAGATCGACCCGGCGTTCCGGCGCCGCTTTCAGTACCACCTGGAGCTCAAGTCGCCGCCGCCCGGCGCGCGCCTGGGCCTGGTGCAGAAGGCCTTGGGGCCGGTACAGGTGAGCGCCGAGTTCGCCGCCCGCCTGGCCGAGCGCCGCGGCCTCACGCCGGCGCAGATACGCACCGCGGTGCGCTTTGCCGAACTGGCGGGCGAGGCGCATGAGGCCGAGGCCCTGATCGAACGCCAGCTGCAGGGCGCCGACAAGGCCCTGGGCAGCAAGCCGCAGGACCATGGCCTGCGCCCGGTGGTGACGCAATACGCGCTGGACCTGCTGAACTGCGAGTCGCGCTACGAGGTGCCGCGCATCGTCGAGGCCCTGGCCAAGCGCGGCGCCGGCAACCTCTGTTTCTACGGCCCGCCCGGCACCGGCAAGACCGCCCTGGCCGAGCACATCGCCCAGCGCCTGCAGCGGCCGCTGATGGTGCGCCTGGCCAGCGACCTGGCCAGCAAGTTCGTCGGCGAGACCGAGCAGAACATGGCCCGCATGTTCGAGAGCGCCAGCCAGGAGGGCGCGGTGCTGCTGCTCGACGAGGCCGACAGCTTCCTGCGCAGCCGCCGCATGGCCGAGCGCAATTACGAGGTCAGCGAGGTCAACGAGATGCTGGCCGGCATGGAGCGCTTTGCCGGCATCTTCATCTGCACCACCAATCTGTTCGAGGATCTCGACGACGCGGCGCTGCGCCGCTTCGCCTTCAAGATCCGCTTCAAGCCGCTCACGCTGGAACAGCGCCTGCGCATGTTCGAGCGCGAGGCCCTGCCCGCGGCCCAGGCGGCCGGTGACGAGCAGCGCGAGCGCCTCGCCGCGCTGGATTCACTCACGCCGGGCGACTTTGCCGCGGTGCGCCAGCAGATCGCGATCCTCGGCGAGGCGCTGGCGCCCGACGACTTCCTCTGCCAGCTGGAGGCCGAGCACAAGCTCAAGCCCGAGGTGCGCTCGCGCCGCGGCATCGGCTTCAAGCTGCACTAGCTCGAAAACACGGTATCCAGCGACTTGAACCCCTTCACCTCGATCGGGTTGCCCGAGGGGTCGAGAAAGAACATGGTCCATTGCTCGCCGGGCTGGCCGGCAAAGCGACATTGCGGCGCCATCACGAAGGCCTGACCCGCGGCCTCCAGCCGCGCCGCCAGCGCCTGCCAGTCGGGCAGCGCCAGGATCACGCCCAGATGCGGCATCGGCACCCAATGGTCGCCGACCTGGCCGGTGTTGCTGCTGGCAAAGGGCTCGCCCAGATGCAGCGAGATCTGGTGGCCGAAGAAATCGAAGTCGACCCAGCTGGCGGTGCTGCGGCCCTCGCGGCAGCCCAGCAGGCCGCCGTAGAAGGCGCGCGCCTGATCGAGGTCGCGCACATGGAAGGCCAGGTGAAAGATGCTCTGCATGGTGTCGGGGTCCAGGGATCGGCGGCTGTGGCATGGTAGCGGCATGCTGCTGAATTCCCTGCGCCACTTCATCACGGCCGGCCTGGCCGCGCTGTTCATCTCGCCGGCCTGGGCACAATGCCCGCCCATGCCGCTGGCCGCTGCCACGCCCGAGCAGCTGGCCGCCGCCGCGCCCGACCGCGGCATGCTGTGGCGCCTCACGCGCGACGGCCGCAGCGCCTATCTGTTTGCCAGCCTGCATGTGGGCAGGCCGGAATGGGCCTATCCCGGGCCGCTGCTGCGCGAGGCGCTGGCGCATAGCGAGCTGATCGCGCTGGAGCTCGATCTAGGTGACGCCGAGACGCAGCGCCTGCTGGCGCGCGGCCCGCGCCATGCCGATGCGCTCAGGCTGGATGCCGGCACCCAAGCGCGCCTGCAGGCGCAGGCGCGCGCCGCCTGCCTGCCCGAGCAGGCGCTGGCCGCCCTGCACCCGCTGCTGCAGCTGGCCACCCTCAGCCTGCTGGCCGGGCGCTGGGAAGGGCTGGACGCCGCCTATGGCCAGGAGCTGATGCTGGGCCGCTGGGCCGCCGAGCAGGGCCGGCCCATCGCGGCGCTGGAAAACGCCGATGAGCAGCTGCGCGCCCTGGTGCCACGCCGTGCCGCGCCGGCGCTGCGCGCGCTGCGCCAGGGCCTGGCGCAACTCGAGGACGGCAGCCTGCGCCCGGTGCTGCGCCGCCTCGCCGCGGCCTGGGAGCGCGGCGACCTGGCCGAGCTCGCCGACTACGCCCGCTGGTGCGAATGCGTGGCCGACACCGCCGACCGCGCCGAACTCAAGCGCCTCAACGACGATCGCAACCCCGTGCTGGCCACGCGCATCGCCGCCCTGCACGCCCGGGGTCAGACCTTGCTGGCGGCCGTCGGTGCCCTGCACATGACGGGCCCGAAGGCCCTGCCGCGCCTGCTCGAACAGCAGGGATTTGTGGTGCAGGCACTGCATCCCGCGCCCGTTGGCGGCGGCCAAGGACTACCATCGCCGAGATAGCGCTCTACCCAACACGGAGACAACATGGCCGACAACAGCTTCACCAAATTCGTTCCCGGTTTCGAGTTCCTGCAAGGGCTGGTGAAGAACGCCGGCGCGGCGCTGCCCGGCATCGGGCAATGGGTGGCCCCCACCATCAATCCCGAGGAGCTGAGCAAGCGCATCGAGGAGCTGCGCACGGTGCAGTTCTGGCTGGAGCAGAACGCCCGCATGCTGGGCGCCACCATCCAGGCCCTGGAGGTGCAGCGCATGACGCTGTCCACCCTCAAGTCCATGAACGTGCCCATCAACGAGCTGAGCGCCGCGCTCAAGGTGCCCACGCCCGATCTGAGCAGCTGGCCCGGCGTGCCGCCCGGCGTGGCCAAGCCAAAGAAGGCCACCGCCAAGGCGGCCCCCAAGGCCGAAGCCGAGGAGGCCGCCAAGCCGGCCGCGCCGGTGGTCGACCCGATGCAATGGTGGGGCGCGCTGAGTCAGCAGTTCACCCAGCTGGCCGCCAATGCCATGAAGGACAGCGCCACCGACGCCGCCAAGAACCTGGCCGGCGCCATCGTCAAGCAGAGCTTCGACGCCGCCGGCGAGACCCTCAAGAAGGCCGCCTCCATGCCCGGTGCGGTGGTCGGCAGCATGGCCGAGACCGTGGGCAAGACGCTGGCCACCAAACCCGCGGCCAAGAGCAGCGGCGCGCGCGCGGCGCCAGCGCGCAAGCGCAAGACCTGACCCTCGCGCGAGCACCATGCCAGCCTTCGCGCATGCCCATGCGACCCACCCCGACGCCCATATGGCGCTGGCGCTGGCCGCAGCGCAGCTGGAGGCTCAGCGCAGCCCCCACGGTAGCAGCAGAGGCCTGCGCCCCACGCTGGGCTGGATCTACCTGACCGAAGCCTATGCGCCTCAGGCCGCGGCCCTGCTGGCCGAGCTGCAGCTGCGCTGGCCCGGCGTGGCCTGGGTGGGCGCCAGCGGCGTGGGCGTGTGCGCGGCCGGGGTCGAGTACTTTGACGAGCCGGCGCTGGCCCTGATGCTGGCCGAGCTGCCGCGCGAGCAGTTCCGCGTCTTCTCCGGCACCAGGCCGCTGGGCGCCTGGCCGGCCGAATGCGCGCAGGTGCATGCCGATGGCGGCAGCGCCGAGCTGCAGGAATTGCTGGCCGAGCTGGCCGGCCTGACGCAGGCCGGCTATCTGTTCGGTGGCCTGGCCTCGGGGCGCCGCCAGGCGCTGCAGATCGCCGATGGCGTCTGGCAGGGCGGGCTGTCCGGCGTGGCGTTCGGTGCGGGCGTGCGGCTGATCTCGCGCGTCAGCCAGGGTTGCCAGGCGCTAGGGCCCGAGCGCCGCATCAGCAGCTGCGACGGCAATCTGATCACCGGCCTGGACGAGCAGCCGGCCCTGGCCGCCCTCCTGCAGGACCTGGGCCTGCCGGCCCTGACCGCACCGGCCGAGTTGCGCGAGGCCTTGCCGCGGCTGCGCCGCACCCTGGTGGGGCTGCGCGACGCCGGCAGCACGGCCCCGCACGGCCGCGCCTACGGGCCGGAGGTGCTGGTGCGACATCTGATCGGCATCGACCCCGCGCAGCGCGGCGTGGCGGTGGCCGAACAGCCGCGACCGGGCCAGTTGCTGAGCTTCTGCGAACGCAACGCCGAGGCCGCCCGGCGCGACCTGATGCGCATCTGCACCGAGATCCGCGACGCCTGCGAAACCCTGGAAGCCGAGCAGGCCGGCAGCGGCCGCATCGCGGGCGCCGTCTACATCAGCTGCGCCGGCCGCGGTGGCCCGCATTTCGGCGCACCCTCGGCCGAGCTGCAATGGCTGCGCCATGCCCTGGGCGAGGTACCCCTGGTGGGCTTCTTCGCCGGCGGCGAGATTGCCCATGACAAGCTCTATGGCTATACCGGCGTGCTGACGGTGTTCCTGCAGCCGTCATGAGCCCGCCGCGCATCCCACCGATCCAATGCCTGCAGGCCTTCGAGGCGCTGGCGCGCCTGCGCAGCGTGAGCCTGGCGGCCGAGGAGCTGAGCGTCACGCCCAGCGCCATCAGCCACCGCATCCGCCAGCTGGAATCGCAGCTCGACCTGAAGCTGTTCGCGCGCGACTTCACCCTCACCGAGGACGGCAAGGCCTATCTCACGCCGGTGCGCCAGGGCTTGAAGTCGCTGCAGCAGGTGCCCGGGCACGCCGCCCACAAGCCCAGCGGCGTGCGCCTGCGCCTGGCCGTCACGCCCACCTTCTCGCGCCAGATCCTGCTGCCCAAGCTGGCGCTGTTCCGCCACGCCTACCCCGAGGTGGAGCTGAGCATGCAGGTCTCGATCCCGCTGCTGGACGTGAAGGGCGAGGACGCCGACCTGGAGATCCGCTACGGCATGGGCCCCTACCCGGGGCTGGAAGCCGTGCGCGTGCTGAGCGACGAGCTCACCCCCGTGTGCAGCCCCGAGTACCTGCACGAGTTCGGGCCCTTCGAAGGCTTCGAGACCAGCGCCGAGATCGGCCGCGCGCGCCTGATACGCAGCCCCCTGGATCCCTGGAGCACCTGGTTCGCCGCGCATGACATCCAGCTCGACGAGCCGCGCGCGGGCGCGCAGTTCAACGACGTCGGCCTGGTACTGGACGCCGCCGCGGCCGGCTTTGGCGTGGCCCTGATGCGCATGAAGCTGGGCACCATGTGGCTGGACAGCGGTCGGCTGATACGCCTGTCCAGCCACACCGTGGCCTCGCCCTTCCATCACTTCCTGTGCTGGAAGCCCGGCGCGATGGAGCGCTGGGAATGCGCGGCCTTTGCCGACTGGCTCAGGCGCGCGCTCGCTTAAACAAAGCGGCTGAACCGGGCCTGACAGCGGCCCTCATGGTTGACCCTGTGTCGGCCCGCCGTTTGAAATTTGCTCAAACGCGGCCATGCTAGCTTTCACGCACGGCGGGCGGCCTGCGCCCCACCATCCGTCCCAATCGAACAAAGACGGAGACAAGCCATGATCTGGCAACAGGTATACAACCCTTTCGGCAACATGCTGCTCAGCACGCTGATGGCCGCCGTTCCGGTGGTGGTGATGCTGCTGGGTCTGGGCGTGTTCCACCTCAAGGCGCATATCGCCGCCGCGGCCGGCTTGGCCAGCGCGCTGGCGATCGCGGTGTTCGCCTTCGGCATGCCCGCCGGCATGGCCGGGCGCGCCGCCATCCTGGGCGGCCTGACCGGCCTGCTGCCGATCGGCTGGATCGTGCTCAACATCATCTTCCTGCACCAGCTCACCGAGCAGAACGGCAGCTTCAAGGTGCTGCAGGATTCGATCGCCGGCATCACCCAGGACCGGCGCCTGCAGCTGCTGCTGATCGCCTTTGCCTTCGGCGCCTTCTTCGAGGGCGCGGCCGGTTTCGGCACGCCGGTGGCGGTGACCGCGGCGATCCTGATCGGCCTGGGCTTCTCGCCGCTGGCGGCCTCGGGGCTTTCGCTCATCGCCAACACCGCACCGGTGGCCTACGGCGCGCTGGGCACGCCGGTGATCACGCTGGCCAAGGTGCATGGTTACGACCTGATGGCGGTGTCCGGCATGATCGGCCGCCAGCTGCCCTTCTTCTCGCTGCTGGTGCCCTTCTGGCTGATCTGGGCCTTCGCCGGCCGCAAGGCGATGTGGGAGATCTGGCCCGCCATCCTGGTGACCGGCCTGTCGTTCGCGATCCCGCAATACCTGGTCTCCAACTTCATCGGCCCCGAGCTGGTGGACGTGATCGCCGCGATGTGTTCGATGGCGGCGCTGGTGGGCTTCCTGCGCGTCTGGCAGCCCAAGCGCATCTGGACCTCGGTGTCGCTGCGCGGCCATGAGGCGGACGGCGGCGAGGCCAAGGCGCCGCAGGCCCCGGCCGTGCATCCGCGCGCTGCCGTGGTGAAGGCCTGGACCCCCTGGGTCATCCTCACCGCCTTCGTGTTCGCCTGGGGCCTGCCGGTCACCAAGACGGCGCTGAACGGCATCTACGCGCCCAAGTTCGCCATCGAGGGCCTGCACAAGCTGGTGCAGAAGGTCGCACCGGTGGTGGCCACGCCCGCCACCGAGGCCGCCGAGTACACCTTCAACCTGCTCTCCGCCACCGGCAGCGGCATCCTGCTGGCCGCCATCATCGGCGGGCTGGTGATGGGCTATGGCCTGCCGGCGCTGCTGCGCCAGTTCGGCAAGACGATCTGGCTGGTGCGCTACTCGCTGCTCACCATCGTGCTGATGCTGGCCCTGGGCACGCTGACGCGCTACTCCGGCCTCGACACCACCCTGGGCCTGGCCTTCGCCACCACCGGCGTGTTCTACCCCTTCTTCGGCACCCTGATGGGCTGGATGGGCGTGGCGCTGACCGGCTCGGACACTGCCTCCAACGTGCTGTTCGGCGGCATGCAGAAGGTGGCGGCCGAGCAGCTCGGGCTCAACCCCAATCTGATGGGCGCGGCCAACAGCTCGGGCGGCGTGATGGGCAAGATGATCGACGCCCAGTCCATCGTGGTGGCCTCCACCGCCACGCGCTGGTTCAACCATGAGGGCGACATCCTGCGCTATGTGTTCTTCCACTCGATCGCGCTGGCCTGCCTGGTCGGTCTGCTGGTGACGCTGCAAGCCTATGTCCCGCCCTTTACGCTGCTGGTGCACTGAGCGGCGCTACAGTCGGAGCCCATGTCGCCTCACCCCACCACCCAAGCCGAGCTGGTGGCAGCGCTGCAGCCGCTGCTGCCCGCCCATGCCCTGCTGTGGACGCCCGAGGACACCACGCCCTACGAGTGCGATGGCCTGAGCGCCTACCGCCAGCGCCCGCTGGCGGTGGCCCTGCCCGAGACCGAGGCCCAGGTGGCCGCGCTGCTGCAGGCCTGCCACCGGCTCAAGGTGCCGGTGGTGGCGCGCGGCGCCGGCACCGGGCTGTCGGGCGGCGCGCTGCCGCACGGGCAAGGCCTGACCCTGGCGCTGGCCAAGTTCAATCGCATCGTCGGCATTGATGTGCTGGCGCGCACGGCGCGGGTGCAATGCGGGGTGCGCAACCTGGCCATCTCCGAGGCGGCGGCGCCGCACGGCCTCTATTACGCGCCCGACCCCAGCAGCCAGATCGCCTGCACCATCGGCGGCAATGTGGCCGAGAACTCGGGCGGCGTGCACTGCCTCAAGTACGGCCTGACCCTGCACAACGTGCTGCGCGTGCGCGGCTTCACGGTGGAGGGCGAGGCGGTGGAGTTCGGCTCCGAGGCGCTGGACGCGCCCGGCCTGGACCTGCTGCCCCTGGTGGTGGGCAGCGAGGGCATGCTGGCCGTGATCACCGAGGTGACCGTCAAGCTCACCCCCAAGCCGCAGCTGGCGCGCTGCATCATGGCCAGCTTCGACGACCTGCGCAAGGCCGGCGACGCGGTGGCCAACATCATCGCCGCCGGCATCATCCCGGCCGGGCTGGAGATGATGGACAAGCCCATGACCGCGGCGGTGGAAGACTTCGTGCACGCCGGCTACGACCTCACGGCCGAGGCCATCCTGCTGTGCGAGAGCGATGGCACGCCCGAGGAGGTGGCCGAGGAAATCGGCCGCATGCAGGCCGTGCTGCTGGAAAGCGGCGCCACCCAGGTGGCGGTGAGCGCCGACGAGGCGCAGCGCCTGCGCTTCTGGAGCGGGCGCAAGAACGCCTTCCCGGCCTCGGGCCGCATCAGCCCCGACTACATGTGCATGGACTCGACCATCCCGCGCAAGCGCCTGGCCGACATCCTGCTGGCAATCCAGCAGATGGAAAAGAAGTACGGCCTGCGCTGTGCCAACGTCTTCCATGCCGGCGACGGCAATCTGCATCCGCTCATCCTGTTCGATGCCAACGACCCGGACCAGTTGCACCGCTGCGAGCAGTTCGGCGCCGAGATCCTGGAGACCAGCGTCGCGATGGGCGGCACCGTCACCGGCGAGCATGGCGTGGGCATCGAGAAGCTGAACTCCATGTGCGTGCAGTTCTCGCCTGAGGAATGCGCGCAGATGGCGGCGCTCAAGCGCGCCTTCGACCCGGCCGAGCTGCTCAACCCGGGCAAGGTCATCCCCACCCTGCACCGCTGCGCCGAATACGGCCGCATGCATGTGAAACGCGGCCTGCTGGCCTTCCCCGAGCTGGAGCGCTTCTGATGCAATTGTCCGATCTGCGGGAACGCGTGCGCGCGGCGGCGGCCAGCCAGACCCCGCTGCAGGTGCGGGGCCAGGGCAGCAAGGCTTTCTACGGCCAGCAAGCCGGCGGCGAGCTGCTGGACATGCGCGGCTTCACGGGCATCAGCAGCTACGAGCCCAGCGAGCTGGTGGTCAGCGTCAAGGCCGGCACTCCGATCGCCGAGCTGGAGGCCTTGCTGGCCACGCAGAACCAGCACCTTGGCTTCGAGCCGCCGCGCTTTGGCGGTGGCGGCACGGTGGGCGGCATGGTGGCCGCGGGCCTCTCGGGCCCGGCGCGCGTCAGCATGGGCAGCCTGCGCGACCATCTGCTGGGCGTGGCGATGCTGAACGGCCGCGCCGAGGCGCTCAACTTCGGCGGCACGGTGATGAAGAACGTGGCCGGCTACGACGTCTCGCGCGTGCTGGCCGGCTCGATGGGCGTGCTGGGGCTGATCCTGGAGGTTTCGCTGAAGGTGCTGCCGCGCCCGGTGGCGGTGGCAACGCTGCGCCTCGATCTCAGGCAAGACCTGGCCCTGCAGCAGCTGAATCGCTGGGGTGGCCTGCCCCTGCCCATCCATGCCAGCGCCTGGTGGGATGGTGCGCTGGTGCTGCGCCTGGCCGGCGCCGAGGCGGCGGTGCGCGCGGCGCATGCGCAGCTCGGCGGCGAGGTGATTCCCGAGGCCATGGCGGCCGCCTTCTGGCAGGGCCTGCGCGACCACAGCGACGAATTCTTCCAGGGCGCCGAGCGCGCCGTGCAGGGCGGCGCCAAGCTCTGGCGGCTTTCCCTGCCCAGCACCGCGCCGGAACTGAAGCTGCCGGGCGAACAGCTGATTGAATGGGGCGGCGCGCAGCGCTGGGTCACCACGCCCCTGCCGGCCGCGCAGCTGCGCGAGGCGGTGGCGGCGGCGGGCGGCCATGCCACGCTGTTCCGCTCGCTGGACAAGTCGGCGGGGGTGTTCACGCCGCTCTCGGCCCCGCTGCTGCGCATCCATCGCGAGCTGAAGAAGTCCTTCGACCCGCAGGGCATCTTCAATCCTGGGCGTCTCTATCCGGATCTTTGATGCAAACCCAACTCGCCCCCGAATTCCAAGGCACGCCCGCCGGCGAGGATGCCGAGGCCATCCTGCGTCGCTGCGTGCATTGCGGCTTCTGCACCGCCACCTGCCCGACCTACCAATTGCTGGGCGACGAGCTGGACGGCCCGCGCGGCCGCATCTACCTGATCAAGCAGGTGCTGGAGGGTGCCACGCCGACGCGCAGCACCCAGCTGCACCTGGACCGTTGCCTGACCTGCCGCAACTGCGAGAGCACCTGCCCCTCGGGCGTGCAGTACGGCCAGTTGCTGGAGATCGGCCGCGCCGTGGTGGAGGCCAAGGTGGAGCGCCCCGCCGCCGAGCGCGCGACGCGCTGGGCTCTCAAGGAGGGCCTGACCTCGGCCGCCTTCGGGCCGGCGATGAAGCTGGGCCAATGGTTCCGCCCGCTCGTGCCCAAGGCCTTGCAGGACAAGGTGCCCGGCCCGCAACCCGCGCATGCGCATGACTGGCCCACCCGCACGCACGCACGCAAGGTGCTGATGCTGCTGGGCTGCGTGCAGCCGGCCATGATGCCCAATATCAACAGCGCCACCGCGCGCGTGCTGGACGCTGCCGGCGTGCAGACCGTGGTGGCCGACGGCGCCGGCTGCTGCGGTGCGATCCGCAGCCATCTGGGCGACCACGAGGGCGGCCTGGCCGACATGCGCCGCAATATCGACGCCTGGTGGCCGCTGGTGCAGGGGCTCACCGCCGCCGGCAAGGTCGAGGCCCTGATCATGAACGCCTCGGGCTGCGGCGTGACGGTGAAGGAATATGGTCATGCGCTGGCCCGCGACCCCGCCTATGCCGAGAAGGCCAGGCGCATCAGCGAGCTGTGCGTGGACCTGAGCGAATTCCTGCCCGGCCTGCTGCCGGCCCTGCAGTCCCGGCTCGGCAAGGCCAAGGCCCGCGCCAAGCTCGCCTACCACCCGCCCTGCACGCTGCAGCACGGCCAGCAATTGCGCGGCGGCGTCGAGGGTCTGATGCGCGCGCTGGGCTACACCATCAACCTGGCGCCCTGCGACAGCCACCTCTGCTGCGGCTCGGCCGGTACCTATTCGGTCCTGCAGCCCGAGCTCTCCAAGCAGCTGCGCGATCGCAAGCTCGAGGCGCTGGCACCGCTGCAGGCGGAGGCCATCGTCTCGGCCAATATCGGCTGCATCCAGCAGCTGCAGTCCGCCAGCCGCACACCGGTGCGGCATTGGATCGAGGTCTTGGACGCCGATCTGCGCTCTTGAGCGCCGCCTGCGCACCAACGCTGCGCCTCTTGTGCGCATAGCGCCAAACCGGGTGGAAACCCGCGCCTGCATAGAAATGGTTCTTTACACAATGGCGCCAACCTTGAGGAGGGGAAGCGGCCAGCCAGCATGGCCAGCTGGGTGAAACAAGAACAGGTTCACCGCATCAAGAAACAGGCCGGGCCTTCTTGCCAACGCAAGGATGTCCGGCCTACTTATTTCTGGCGGCCTTGCTGCGCGATACTGCGCGCGCCCTTCCCTGTCACACCCTCCGCCATGGCCCGCCAAGTACTGTTCCGCTCGCCCCTCCCACACGGCGCCTCTGCCGCCCTGCTGCTGACCCTGGGCCTGCTGAGCGCCTGCGCCAGCCCGCCCGCCACCCAGGCCAAGCCCAAGCTGCTGGTCTTCATGGTGGTGGACGGCCTGCCGATGCGCCAGGTGCTGGGCTACCGCGACCAGCTCCAGCCCGACGGCTTCCGGCGCTTCCTGGACCAGGGCACCTGGTTCGCCAACGCGCATTACGGCCATGCCCACACGGTCACGGCCGCCGGGCACGCCACCATGCTGACCGGTGCCTACCCGCAGCGCAGCGGCATCATCAGCAATGAATGGGTGGACCCCAAGACCCGTGGCCAGGTCTACAACACCATGGACGCCGACTACCAGTACATCGGCAACCCGACCGCGCCGCTGGCCGGCACCAGCCCGCGCATGCTGCTGGCCGAGACGGTGGGCGATGTGCTGCGCGGCGCCGACCCGGCCGCCAAGGTGATCGGCATCTCGGGCAAGGACCGTGGCGCCATCCTGCCGGCCGGCCACAAGGGCACGGCCTATATGTATATGGGCGAGAGCGGCCAGTTCGCCTCCAGCACCTATTACATGCAGAGCCACCCGGCCTGGGTGCAGCGCTTCAACGCCGCCAAACCGGCGGATGCCTTCTTCGGCAAGAGCTGGTCGCCCGTATTGCCCGAAGCGGCCTACGCGCGCTCGGTGCCCGATGGCCAGCCCTGGCAAAGCAATGCCGGCAATGGCAACCGGCTGCCCGCCGTGCTGGGCGCCGGCATGGACGGCCCGGGCCCGCGCTTTTACGGCAACATCCTGCCCTCGCCCTATGGCGACGAGCTGACCCTGGCCTTCGCGCGCGCCGCCATCGAGGGCGAGGCCCTGGGCGCCGACGCCAGCCCCGACATCCTCAGCGTCAGCCTCTCCAGCCACGACTATGTGAACCATGCCTTCGGCCCCGAGTCGCGGCTCTCGCACGACCATGTGCTGCAGCTGGACCGCCATCTGCAGGCCTTCTTCCAGTACCTGGACGCGAAGCTCGGCAAGGGCAACTACATGGCCATGCTGACGGCCGACCATGGCTTTGCCGACACGCCCGAATGGGCCAGGACGCAGGGCCGCGACACCGCCCGCCTGCCCGGCGCGCAGCTGCTGGCCTTTGCCAATGCCGGCCTCGGCAAGACCTTCGGCGAAGGCCCCTGGGTGACCCAGCTCTCGGCCATGGGCCTGCTGTTCGACGAGGCGCTGATCGCCGCGCGCGGCCTGCGTTCGGCCGACGTCTACGCCGAGGCCAAGCGCGTGATGCTGCAGATGCCCGACGTGGCCGCCGTCTACACGCCCGACGAGCTGGCCGGCCAGGAGCCCGGCGCGCCGCTGCTGGAGCAGATGCGCAAGTCCTGGCACCCCGAGCGCGCCGCACCGGTGCAGGTGATCATGAAGCAGGGCCGGCTGTTCGGCACGCGCCCGGTGGGCAGCTCGCATGGCACGCCCTATGCCTACGACACCCATGTGCCCATCCTGGCCTGGGGCCCCGCCTGGGTGGGCCGCGGCGAGGTGGCGCAGCGCGTCGAGGTGGCCGACATCGCCCCCACGCTGGCGGGCATCCTGGGCCTGCGCGTGCCAGCCCAGGCCCAGGGCAAGCCCCTGCCCCTGCCGCTCCAGCGTCAACCCTGATCGGAACACCCTTGCTGTTCAGCTGGTTCGAACGCCTCGTCCATCCCTTCCCCGAGGCCGCGCCCGCGCAGCCGCCGGCCGGCTTCTTCCGCTTCGTCTGGGCCGGCACGCAGGGCATGCGGGCGGTGATCCTGGGCGTGACCCTGCTCACCGCCGGCATCGGCGCCTTCGAGGCGCTGCTGTTCGCAATGCTGGGTTCGGTGGTGGACTTCCTCAGCCAGGTGCCGGCCGAGCGGCTGTGGGCCGAGCACAAGGACCGGCTCGCCCTGCTGGCCGCCATCCTGCTCGCCAGCCCCTTGCTGATCGCCCTGCAGGCGATGTGCAAGTACCAGGGCCTGTCCAGCAATTTCCCGATGCGGCTGCGCTGGCTGTTCCACCGCCACCTGCTCGGCCAGAGCATGAGCTTCTTTGCCGACGAGTTCGCGGGGCGGGTCTCGGCCAAGCTGATGCAGACTGCGCTGGCGGTGCGCGAATGCGTGCTCATCGTCACCGACATCCTGGTCTTCATCACCATCTATTTCCTCACCATGCTGGGCGTGGTGGGCGGCTTCGATGCACGCCTGCTGCTGCCCTTCCTGGCCTGGCTGCTCTGCTATGTGCTGGCGCTGTGGTTCTTCGTGCCGCGCCTGGGCAAGGCGGCCGCGGCCCAGGCCGATGCGCGCAGCCTGATGACCGGCCGCATCACCGACGCCTATACCAATATCTCCACCGTCAAGCTGTTCTCGCACAGCCAGCGCGAGGCGCTGTTCGCGCGCGGCGCGATGCAGGAGTTCCTCGCCACGGCCTATCGCCAGATGCGGCTGATCAGCGGCTTCGAGGTCATCAACCATGCGCTCTCGATGGGCCTGATCGCCAGCACCGCCGGCGCCACGCTGTGGCTGTGGTCGCGCGGCGAGGTGGGCGTGGGCGCGGTGGCGGCCGCCACCGCGATGGCGCTGCGCCTGAACGGCATCTCGCACTGGATCATGTGGGAGATGGCCAGCCTGTTCGAGAACATCGGCACGGTGCAGGACGGCATCACCACGCTCTCGCGCAGCGTCGCCATCCAGGATGCGCCGGGTGCCGCCGCGCTGCAGGTGAGCCAGGGCGAGATCCGCTTCGAGCATGTGGGCTTCGCCTATGGCGGCAAGAAGCAGGTGCTGAAGGATCTGCAGCTGCTCATCAAGCCGGGCGAGAAGATTGGCCTGGTGGGGCGCTCGGGGGCCGGCAAGTCGACGCTGGTGAACCTGCTGCTGCGCTTCTACGACATCGAGCAGGGCCGCGTGCTGATCGACGGCCAGGACATCGCCAAGGTGACGCAGGACAGCCTGCGCGCCCAGGTGGGCATGGTGACGCAGGACACCTCGCTCTTGCACCGCTCGGTGCGCGACAACCTGCTCTATGGCCGCCCCGACGCCAGCGATGCGCAGATGATGGCGGCCGCCGAGCGCGCCGAGGCGCATGAATTCATCCTCGCGCTCAGCGACCCCAAGGGCCGCAGCGGCTACGACGCGCATGTGGGCGAGCGCGGCGTCAAGCTCAGCGGCGGCCAGCGCCAGCGCGTCGCGATCGCGCGCGTGATGCTCAAGGACGCCCCCATCCTCCTGCTCGACGAGGCCACCAGCGCGCTCGACTCGGAGGTCGAGGCCGCCATCCAGCGCAGCCTCTACCGCCTGATGGAGGGCAAGACCGTGGTGGCGATTGCGCACCGCCTCTCCACCATCGCGGCGATGGACCGGCTGGTGGTGATGGACCAGGGCGAGATCGCCGAGCAGGGCAGCCACGCCGAGCTGCTGGCCCAGGGCGGCCTGTACGCGCGGCTCTGGGCACACCAGAGCGGCGGCTTCCTGGGCGAGGAGGCCTGAGCTCGTGGCCGGCCGGGATCAGCGGCCGCTGATCTCGCCCGAACCGCTGATCTTCTGCGTCAGCTTGGGGCGGCCGGCATAGCTCAGATCGCCGCTGCCGCTGAGGTTGGCATCGAGCTGCTCCAGCACGCCCAGGCTCAGGTCGCCACTGCCGGACAGCTGGGCCTTGGCCGCACGGCCGCTCAGGCTGGCGGCGCTGACGTCGCCGCTGCCGCTGAGGCTCCAGTTCTGCTGCTCGGCACGGCCGGCGATGTGCACATCGCCCGAACCGCTGATGCTGGCGCTGAGCTCGCGCGCCTCCAGCAGGCCGATGTCCAGGTCGCCCGAGCCACTGATGTTGACGGCGAACTGCTCGGCCTTGAGCTGGTCGATGGACACATCGCCCGAACCCTTGATCTGCACCGCGTTCAGCTTGCGGAATCCCAGCATCAGCCGCGGCGGTTTGCGGGTGGTGAAGCCGGCGCCGCCCTTCAGCGCGATCACCAGCGCATCGCCGTCCAGGCGGGTCTCGATCAGCGGCTCGATATTGTCCTCGGCGCTGATGCTCAGCGTCTCGGTCGCGCCCTGGTTCAGCTGCACGTCCAGCGGCCCCTCGATGCGCAGCTTGCTGAAGCTGCCGATCTCGCGCTTCTTCTCCACCAGATTGCCCGAACCCTTGATGCGGCCGGCGTTCGGGCCGTACTGATGGGTGGACCCCAGGGTGATGGCCAGGTGCTTGGCCTCCTGCTTGATGCGCAGGGTCCAGTCGGCCTCGCCGGCACTGGCGGCCAGCGAACAGGCCAGCAGGCCCAGCCCCATCATCCATGACTTGTTGATTTGCATTGCCGTGCTCCAGCTGCTTGCCACGCTCCGCACTGTGCCCGAGCACCCAGCGCCGGCCACCTCGCTTGCGACGATCTGCATCTTGGCTGCCACAGGCTGCAGGCTTGACATACGATCACGCCATTCATGCGGGGAGCAGCGATGAAGTGGGAAGGCCAGCGCGAGAGCGACAACGTCGAGGACATGCGCGAGCAGCAGAGCGCCGGCAGCCCAATGCTGGGTGGTCGCGGGCTGGGCCTGGGCGGCATCGTCATCGCCCTGCTGGCCTCCTGGGCCTTCGGCATCAACCCGATGACGGTGTTGGGGCTGCTGGATGGCGGTCAGGCGCTGCCGCAGAGTCCGGGCGCGCAGGCCAGCAAGCCCGGCCCCAAACCGCAGGACCCGGGCGCGCGCTTCGTCGCCACCGTGCTGGCCGACACCGAAGACGTCTGGGGCGGCTACTTCGGCAGCAAACAGCAACGCTACGAGGCACCCAAGCTGGTGCTGTTCAGGGATCACTGGCCCACCGGCTGCGGCACCGGCGAGGCGGCCATGGGCCCCTTCTACTGCCCGGCAGACCGCAAGGTCTATATCGACCTGAACTTCTATGCCACGCTGCGCGACCGGCTGGGCGCACCCGGCGATTTTGCCCAGGCCTATGTGATTGCCCATGAAGTGGGCCACCACCTGCAGAACCTGATGGGCACCACGGACAAGCTTGAGCAGGCACGTGCGCGCGTGTCGCAGACCGTCTACAACGCCTTGAGCGTGAAGCTGGAGCTGCAGGCCGACTGCTATGCGGGTGTCTGGGCCTTCCATTCACAGCGCAGCAAGGACTGGCTGGACCAGGGCGATATTGCCGAGGCCCTAAATGCCGCCTCCAAGATCGGCGACGACACCTTGCAGCGCCAGGCCCAGGGCCGGGTGGTGCCGGAGAGCTTCACCCATGGCAGCAGCGCGCAACGCGTGAGCTGGTTCAAGCGCGGGCTCGAGCAAGGCGAACTGGCGGCCTGCGACACGTTCAGGGCGAAACAGCTCTGACTGATCAACATCAAACGATATCAAGGGTAAACCCTCGGTATCGTTTTGAGTAACCGTGCACGCCTTGGCACAGCGCAAAGTTCACCACCCGTTCGAGGGGTGAGTTCGGCTATCTCGGTGAGGCTTTGTGTGAAACACTGCCATCAAGAGTCGGTCCGCTCGGTTTAGCATCGTCTTCATCAGGTTAGCCCTCGGCGGACCGCACCATAGCTGTCGAAAGCAGAGTCATGAACATTCCTAGCGAAAATCACAAGCCGCAAGAGCCCGACACCGCTCCGGCAGAGGTCGCTGAGGCTCAGACCTTGGCTTCCGCGCGCCGGCGTCGGCTGATCAAGCTGGGGGCGATCACGCCTGTTGTGCTCACCGCCGTCAGCCGCCCCGTGCATGCGGCCGGCACCTGCGTCAATCCTTCCGGCTTTATTTCCGTTACGACCTTCAACAGCCGCCACCCCGGCGCGACGGTTTGCACCACGAACGGCCCGAGCTTTTGGAAGGGCAAGATCACCAACAGCGCCCCCTACACGAGCAAGTTCAAGGACGTATTCGGAGGCAGCTATTCAAACAGCGTGAAACTCTCCGACGTTTTGAACGGGGCCACCACCGAGTTTGATCGCTACTGCGTCGCCGCATACCTGAATGCCAGCGCGGGGGGCTTCTCGATCACCGTCAACCAGGCGCGCGGTTTCTGGGCGACGATCAAAGGCACGACCCTGCCCGCCGGCATCAGTGCCTATCCCACCGTGGTGCCGGCCTGGGACGAGCCCTTGGCCCTGATCTGGCTGAAGAGTCAGATGTCCGCCTGAGCCATCTCCCCGGAGCGATCTCACCGCGATGGCGGGCTGCTACCTGATTGCACCGGGCGTGAGCTGGCGCAAGCTGGACGACGACACCGTCGTCTACGTCGAATCCCGCTTCGAAACCCATTTGCTGAGTTGGGCCGCCGGTGCGGTGCTCGACTGCCTGGACCAGCCGCGCGATTTCGACGCGCTTCGACAGGTCTTGCTCGGCAGCGATGAGCCGGATCAGGCGGCAGCCCCGGACGAAATCGCTGCGCTCGAGACCCTGCTGCAAGAACTGCTGCGCCTGAACGTGCTGGCCGAAACTCCATGCTGACACTGGCCCAGTTGCCAGAAGGCATGCTGCGCCACCGTCTGAGCGGTGACGGGCTGCGTCTGCGCACCGGCCCCCTGGTGTTCTGCATCCGTTCAAAAGTGCCCGAGGTCCTGCAAGGCCTCACCAAGCTGTACGGGCATTACGAGGTGGTCGATGCCGACACCTTTGCCGACTTCCACATCGCCGTGCAACACCGTGCCGGCCTGCGGCGCTGGCTGCGCCCGCAGCTGTCCTTCCTGATCGATGGCGACGATGCCTTCGCGCCCCTTCCTGGCGATCAGGGCATGCCCATGCTCGAGTGGGGCATGAACTGGTGCATCTCGGGTTCCTGCCATCAATACCTGATCCTCCATGCCGCGGTACTGGAGCGCAACGGCCGCGCGCTGGTGATGCCCGCCCCCTCCGGCTCGGGCAAGAGCACGCTGTGCGCGGCCCTGCTGTTCCATGGCTGGCGCCTGCTCTCGGACGAACTGGCCCTGATCGACATGGGCCACGGCCAGCTGGTGCCCCTGCCGCGCGCGGTGAGCCTGAAGAACGCCTCCATCGATGTCATCCAGCGCTTCGCCGGCCCCGACCTGCAGTTCGGCTCCATCGTGCACGACACCAGCAAGGGCGTGGTCGGCCATTTCAGCGCCCCCGCCGAAGCCTTGCGCCGCGCCGAGGAGCTGGCCCGCCCCGGCTGGGTGGTGTTCCCGCGCTACGTGCCAGAGGCGCCGGCGCTGTTGACGCCCATGTCCAAGGGGCGCTGCCTGATGCGCCTACTCGACAACGCCTTCAACTACAACGTACAGCAGCGCGCCGGCTTCGAACGCCTGGCGGAATTCGTCACCGCCAGCGACTGCCACGAATTCAGCTATGGCTCGCTGGACGAGGCCGTCGCGCTGTTTGACAGGCTCGCCAGCGGCGCGCCCGTGACGGAGGCGCTGGCATGAGCGGGCTGACACCACGCGCGGACCTGGCCCTGTGGGCACTCAAGCACCCCGAGCGCCTGCCCACGCTCGACATGCCCAGCTGGGAACTGCTGATCCGCCAGGCGCGCCGCGCCGATGTGCTGGCGCGCGTGGCGGCACGCCTGCAAGCGCACGGCCTGCTCGAGGCCGTGCCGGCGGCACCCCGCAGCCATCTGCAGACGGCGCTGACCCTGGCCCGGGCCCAGGCCGGCGAAGTCCGGCGCGAGGCCATGCTCATCTGCGCCGCGCTCAGCCAGCTCGACATCCCGCTGATCTTCCTCAAGGGCGCGGCCTATGTGCTGGCCGGCCTGCCCGCCGCCGAAGGCCGGCTGTTCTCGGACACCGACATCCTCGTGCCCAGGCAGTCCATCCAGGCGGTCGAAGGGCATCTGATGATGCACGGCTGGATGGGCGGCCACCATGACGACTACGACCAGCACTACTACCGCGTCTGGATGCACGAGCTGCCGCCGATGGAGCATGTGCAGCGGCACACCGTGCTGGACGTGCATCACAACATCCTGCCCTTGACGACGCGCCATCCACCGGATGCCGCGCTGCTGCTGCGCGACGCCCGCCGCGTCGAGTCATGTCCGGGCGCCAGCGTGCTCGCGCCGCCCGACATGGTGCTGCACAGCATGACCCATCTGTTCCACAACGACGACCTGAGCCACGGCCTGCGCGACCTCTCGGATCTGGATGCGCTGCTGCGCCACTTCTCCGCCCTGCCCGGCTTCTGGGAGCAATTGCTGGCACGCGCCGCTGCGCTCGGCTTGCAGCGCTCGCTGCACTACGGCGCCTGGGCCACCCAGACCTTTTTCGACACGCCCATGCCCGCCGATTTCGCGGCGCACTGCCGCGGCATGGGCCCGTCCTGGCCGGTCTCCAGCTGGATGCCCATGCTCTGGCGCCGCGGCCTGCGCACGCCGCACGCCAGCGCCGCCCTGCCCGGCACCGGGCCGGCCCAGCTGGCGCTGTACATGCGTGCACACTGGCTGCGCATGCCGCCGCTGATGCTGGCCCGGCATCTGAGCGTCAAGGCCTGGAAGCGGCTCAGCCCGGACAAGCCGGCCCCCGCCACCGCTGCGCCCTAGCGGGGCAGTGGGCCGGCGGGGCCACGGTCAGTTATTCTGCTCACATGAACCGACCCAAGCCCTTCTCGATGATCCGCGAGTTCCACCTCGCCGATTGGTTCACCCTCGCGAATGCCTTCTGCGGCATGGGCGCATTGTTCTCGGTGATGACCTATCTGCAGACGCAGCAGCTGCTGCACCTGCACTACGCCTGCGCACTGATCCCGGCCGCGCTGGTGTTCGACATCCTCGATGGCCGCATCGCGCGCTGGCGCCAGCAGAGCTCGGTGCTGGGGCGCGAACTCGATTCGCTGGCGGACGTGATCTCCTTCGGCGTCGCGCCCGCCGCCATCGCCTACGGCTTCGGCATGCAGGGCCTGTGGGACCGCATCATCCTGGTGTTCTTTGTCGCCTGCGGCGTCTCGCGCCTGGCACGCTTCAACGTCACCGCCGAGGCGCTGTCCGAGGGTGGCGACAAGGTCAAGTACTTCGAGGGCACGCCCATCCCCACCTCGCTGCTGCTGGTGCTGGCGCTGTGGTTCGCGGCAGCACAGGGAGCGGTGGGCAGCAGCGAACTCTGGGGCGGCAAGCTGCTCATCGGCGGCTTCACCCTGCACCCGCTGGTGCTGATGTTCGCCGTCTCGGGCTCGCTGATGGTGAGCCGGCTGCGCATCCCCAAGCTCTGATCGATCAGCGCCCCCAGTTGAAGCGCTTGCCGTGCAGGGGCGAGCGCTTGAAATGCCATTCGGTGCGACTGGTTCCCGCCAGGCTGGACTGCGGTTTGGCAAGACCTGGCACCACGGCCGGGCAACGCCCGCTCGTGCGATGCGCCAGCGCGGCGGCCAGCATGGCTTCGTCGGGCGCGCCCAACTCCTTGCTGAAGTCATCCGCCACCGCGCAGCCCGGCACGCCGCTCGCGCCGCTGCCGGCCGGGACGAAGCCGTCGGCATAGTCGCCGAAGCCCTTGGCATTCACGCCGGCAAACTCGATCGGGAAATAGGAGATGCCGCAGTTGTCCCTGGGCGTGAAGCCGTAGGGCTTGCCGCAAGTGCGTCCGCCAATCAGCACCACCTCCACATCCACGCCGCGTAGGCCGTTGATGACGGCCTCGCTGGCCGAGCAGGTACCCGACTGCGCCAGCACATAGACGCGCTTGAGCCCCAGCGTCGGCAGCGGCTTCTCTTCGCTGCAACCCTGTGCGTCGAGCAGGCAGGAGGTGTCGTAGAAGGGCGTAAGAGCCCGTTCGCTATTGCTCTCGGCCTGGCGGCGTGAATTGAAGCTGAGCTTCTCGAACAGCTTGCCGCGCGTGGGCTCGGGCCCGGCAATCATGTAGGCCAGTTCGCTGGCGACGAAGAGCAGGCCGCCGCCGTTGTAGCGCAGGTCCAGCACCAGGTCCTGCACGCCGGCCTCGCGGAAGCCCCGCATGGCGGCGATCAGCGGCGCCTCGGACTTGGCGATGTGCTCGGTGAACAACAGGTGGCCCACCTTGCGGCCATCGCTGCCGGTCAGCACCTGCTGCAGCGGCACGGGCTGCTTGTTGGCAAGCTCGCTGCTGAGCTTGAGCGTCAGCATGCGCGCATCCGCGCCGTTGCGCTTGAGGGTGAACTCATGCGCCTGGCCGGCGGTGTCGGGAAACAGCGCCGCATTGAGCTTGTCCACGCCCATGGCATCGCCGGTATCGCTGGCCATGCCATCGGCCGCCACCAGCTCATCGCCACGCTTGAGCCCGGCGCGCGCCGCCACGCTGCCGGCCTGCACATAGGCGATGCGCACACCCCGCGGCGGCGTCGGTGAGGCCATCGCCCATTCGATGCCGTAGCCCGCCTCGATACCCGCCGTCATGCCGGCCTCCCACTGCGCCGTGGGGATGAGGAAGCTGAAGCGGTCGCGGTAGGCGCCGCTGTCGGTGCGCTGCGTCGAGTTGAGGGCGTAGAAGTAGTTGCTCAACGCACCGTAGACATCGCTGCCACCGAAGCGCTGCGCCTCGGCATCCAGCCGCGGCACCTCATCGGGCCAGAGATAGGCCTCATCGAAATAGGAGCGCAGCCATTGTTTCTCGCGCGCCAGGCTGGCCGTCTTCAGGCGTGCCTCGGCAAAGGGGTTGTCGGGTGCGCATTGCTGGGCCAGGCCGGCACTGGGCGCCAGTGCTGCGGCGCTGCTGCCGGGCGGCTCGACCGGTAGCGCCGGCGAGGTGCTGCCGTCCGTACCCCCACCGCCGCCGCAGGCCGCCAGGCCCAAGCCCAGCGTCAGGCAGGCCCAGAGATGGCGCCGCGGCGCCAGTGTTTGCTTGATCTTCATCATTCCTCCCCATGGCCGCGGCTCATGGCGGCGCGCGGTCTCGCGGCGCACTGTAACCGTGCCGCCGGGGCGCTATGCAGCGAAATCGACACAGTTCACGCACATCCCCCTTTCGGGTGAGGGCGCTAGCGCTAGAGTCGAAGCACGCCATCTTGAGGAGTTCGCCATGCGGATGAATAGCATCAAGACACGTCTGGTGATGCTTGCGCTCCTGTTGCTGATCCTGCTGGCCCTGGTGGGCGGCTGGGGCATCAGGGCGCTGGGCCAGATGGAGGCCGCGCTGGACACCGTCTACAGCGACCGTGTGGTGCCACTCAAGCAGCTCAAGCAGGTCTCGGACGCCTACGCGGTGAACGTGGTGGACACCACGCACAAGGTGCGCGCCAAGAGCCTGGATGCGGCCAGCGGGCTGAAGCTGGTGAACGAGGCCGAGCAACTGGTGGCCAAGCAATGGGCCGCCTATACGGCCACCAAGATCGAGGGCAATGAGGCGCTGCTGCTGGCCAAGGCGCAGTCGCTCAAGGCCGCCGCCCAGGCCGCCACCGCCAAACTCAAGGAGATCCTGCAGGCGCAGAACGCGGAAGCGCTGGAGGCCTTCGCCAGCAAGGAGCTCTACCCCGCCATCGACCCCTTCACCGGCGCCGTCTCGGATCTGGTGGACGAGCAGCTCAAGGTCGCCGAGCAGGAATTCGCCGAAGGCGAGAAGACCTACAAGCTCTCGATCTGGGTGGTGCTGATCACCTTCGCGGTGGCGCTGGCGGCGGGCGTGCTGCTGGCCTGGCGCATCATCGCCTCCATCACGCGGCCGCTGCGCGAGGCCCTGCAGGTGGCCGGCATGATCAGCAACAAGGATCTCAGCGCCCGCATCCAAATCAGCAACGACGACGAGATGGGCCAGCTGCTGGCCGCCATGCAGAGCATGCAGGAGCAGCTGGCGCAGACGGTGAACCAGATCCGCGACAGCGCCGTGGCGGTGTCGGGCGCCTCGGGCGAAATCTCGCTGGGCAGCAATGACCTGAGCGCGCGCACCGAGCAGCAGGCCGCCTCGCTGGAGGAAACCGCCGCCTCGATGGACCAGATGGCCGCCGCGGTGAAGAACAATGCCGAGACCGCCGGCAAGGCCAACGAGCTGGCGCACCAGGCCTCGCGCACCGCCGAGCGCAGCGGCGAGGCGGTGGGCCGCGTGGTCACCACCATGGACGAGATCAATGGCAGCTCGAAGAAGATCGCCGACATCATCGGCGTCATCGACGGCATCGCCTTCCAGACCAACATCCTCGCCTTGAATGCCGCGGTGGAGGCCGCGCGTGCCGGCGAGCAGGGGCGCGGCTTCGCGGTGGTGGCCGGCGAGGTGCGCACGCTGGCCCAGCGCAGCGCACAGGCCGCGCGCGAGATCAAGGCCCTGATCGGCGACAGCGTCAGCAAGGTCGAGAGCGGCTCGCAGGTGGCGGCCGAGGCCGGCCGCACCATGGAAGAACTGGTGGGTCAGGTGCGGCATGTGACCACCATGCTGGGCGAGATCTCCACCGCCACGCGCGAGCAGAGCGCCGGCATCGCCCAGGTCAACACCGCCGTCTCGCAGCTCGATCACAACACCCAGCAGAACGCCGCCCTGGTGGAGGAATCGGCCGCCGCTTCCGAGAGCCTGAAGCAGCAGGCGCGCGCGCTGGCCGACATCGTCGGCTCCTTCAAGCTCGGCTAGGCCGGATCCTGAGCGCCCAGATCACGCCCGCCACCAGCAGCACGATGCCGGCCAGGGTCAGGGCTTGCGGCGCCTGGCCGCGCAGTACAAAGGCGTAGGCCAGGGCCGAGAGCGTCTCGAACACGATCAGCTGGCCCACCAAGGTGGTGGGCAGGCGCTGGCTGGCCTCGTTCCAGCACAGCGTGCCGATCCAGGAGGCGAACAGACCCACCGCCAGCATCAGCCCCATATAGGCCCAGGGGCGCGGCCCCAGGGGCAGGGTGAAATCGCTCGCCAGCAGGGGCAGGCCCATGGCCTGCAGCAGCGCGATCAGCGCGAAGGCCAGCAGGGCCATCGGCAGCGTCACCAGGCCCTGGGCCGTGGCCCAGGCGCGCGGGCTGCGCTCGGCATGGGCGCGCAGCCAGTCGGCATTGCGGATCGGATACCAGGTCCAGCAGGCCACCGCCACCACCGCCAGGCCGGCGCCCTGCGCATAGCGCCGCATGTCGCCGGCGCTGCTGCCCGCCAGCGCCGCCAGCTCCACCTGGTTGACGCAGGCGATGCCGGCGGCGATCAGGGCCAGCGAGGGCAGCAGGCGCAGCCAGGGCAGGCGGCCGTCGCGCGCATGGTCGCGGATGTTGGAGCTGATCGCGATCACCACCGGCAGGGTGCCGATGATGACGGTGGGCAGGGGCCCGCCGGCGCGCTGGATGGCGGCCGCCAGGCAGAGGTAGTAGATGAAGTTGCCGATGGCGCTGAGCTTGAAGGCCTCCAGCCAGTCGGCGCGGCCGAGCGCGCGCAGCTCGCGCCGGTCCATCAGCGCCAGCGGCAGCGCGATCAGGCCGAAGGCCAGATAACGGCCGGCCGCCAGCATGGCCGCCGGGTACTCGGGCAACATCAGGGGCGCGACAAAGACCAGACCCCATAGAAGGCCGGCCGCAAGGGCAAACAGGACACCAGCAAACATGCGCCGATCTTGCCCGCCCGAGCCGGCGGCGTCTTGTACAGGATTGCGCTCAGGCCTGACGCAGCAGCTGCGCCGCCAGCACCAGCATGGTCAGGCCCACCAGCGCGTCCAGCCATTGCCAGGCGCGCGGCCTGGCGAACCAGGGCGCCAGCCAGCGCGCGCCAAAGCCCAGCGCGGCAAACCACAGTAGGCTGCCGGCGGCCGCGCCGGTGAGGAACAGCGCGCGCACCGCGCCGGGCTGCTGGGCGCCCACCGAGCCCACCAGCAGCACCGTGTCCAGGTAGACATGCGGGTTCAGAAAGGTGAAGCCGGCCAGCTGCATGAGGGCCTGGCGCAGCGTCACCGAGGGGCCGGCACCGGCCCGCAGGCTCTCCGGCCGCCGCGCCCGCCAGAGTGCGCGCAGGCCGTAGACGATCAGAAAGGCCGCACCGCCCAGCGTCAGCCAGCGTGCCAGCGCCGCCTGCTGGCTGATCATCGCCGCCAGGCCGAGCACGCCAGCGGCCATCAGCAACGCGTCACTCAGGCCGCAGGCCAGCACGATAGGAAACACATGTTCGCGCCGTAGGCCCTGGCGCAGCACAAAGGCGTTCTGCGCACCGATCGCGACGATCAGGCTCAGGCTCAGGGCCAGGCCGCTCAGAGCACTGGAAGCGAGTTCGGAAGGGGGATGCATGGGGGCGCAGCATGCCCGCGGCGGCAGCGGGGCGCCAGTTAGACTTGCTTCACCCGCTGCAGCAACGCTAACGAATCCAGGCCCTGGCATGCTCGACTACTCCCTGCTCGCCGCCCTGGCCGCCGTGCTGCGCGAGGGCAGCTTCGAGCGCGCCGCGCGCAGCCTGCATCTGAGCGCCTCGGCGGTTTCGCAGCGCATCAGGCTGCTGGAAGAGCGCGTCGGCCAGGTGCTGGTGCAGCGCGGCCCGCCCTGCACGGGCACCGAGGCCGGCCTGCGCCTGGCGCGCCACGCCGAGCGCGTGGGCATGCTGGAGCAGGACCTGCTGGCCGAGCTGCCCGCGCTGGCCCCCGACGCGCAGGGCCGCATCACCCTGCGGCTGGCCATCAATGCCGACAGCCTGGCCACCTGGTTCATCGCCGCCGCGGCCGAGATCGCCGCCAGCGAACCGGTGCTGCTGGACCTCAGCCTGGAGGACCAGGAACATACCGCCGAGCGGCTGCGCAGCGCCGAGGTGCTGGCCGCCGTCACCGCCCTAGCCGCGCCGGTGCAGGGCTGCCGCAGCCATGCGCTGGGCGCGATGCGCTACATCGCCACCGCGAGCCCCGCCTTCGCGCGCCAGCATTTCGCCGCCGGCCTGACGGCCCAGACCCTGGCCGCCGCGCCCTGCCTCAGCTTCAACCGGCAGGACCGCCTGCAGACGCAATGGGTGCAACAGGAGCTTGGGCAAGACCTGACCCTGCCCACGCATTGGTTGCCCGCCAGCCAGGCCTTTGTGGACGCCGCCTGCGCCGGCCTGGGCTGGGGCATGAACCCGGCCAGCCTGGTGCGCGAGGCGCTGGTCGATGGCCGGCTGGTGGCGCTGGGCGCGCCGCTGCGGGTGCCGCTCTACTGGCAGGCCAGCCGCCTGGCCCTGCCGATGCTGGAACGCATCACGGCCCGGGTGCTGGCCGCCGCCCGGGCCACACTTGAGCCTGGTAGCGCCCCGGCGTGACGCCGTAGCGCCGCAGGAAGGTGCGATTCAGGTGCGCCTGGTCGGTCAGGCCCACGGCCGCGGCCACCGCAGCGGGCGCCTCGCCCTGGCTCAACAGCCGCTTGGCCTCGAACAGGCGCAAGGCCATCAGCGCCTGCTGCGGCGTGGCATGGCGCTGCGCCTTGAAGCTGCGCAGGAAGTGGAAGGGGCTCAGCCCGGCCACCGCGGCCAGCTGCTCCAGGCTCAGCCGCTCATGCAGATGGGCACGCATGTAGTCGAACACCGGGCCGTAGCGCAGCGCCGCCGCGCTGCCCTCCCTGCGGCCGCCCACCCGCGCATGACGGTGCAAGGCCTGCACCAGCTGCAGCAGCTGGCTGTCGAAGGCGAGCGGCTCCTCGGCATGCCAGAGCCCGGCAATCAGCCCCGCCACCTCGGCCGCGCTGCCGGCGTCGTGCGCCACCGCGGCGTCAAACCACCAGGCCTCGCCGCCGCTCAGCTCGCGCAGCACCGGCTCGTCCAGGTACAGCATGCGGTAGCCCCAGCCAGCCTCGGTTTCGGCCTGGCCGGTGTGCAGGTCTTCGGGATTCATCAGCATCAGGGTGGCGCGCGGCGCCAGATGCTGGCCGCCGCGCCACAGGAAGCGCCCCACCCCGGCGGTGATCGCGCCCAGCCCATAGGCCTCGTGCACATGGGGTTCGAAGCGATGGTGCAGGATGCTGGCGTGGTACAGCTCCACCCCGGCGCGGTGCGCGGGGCGGCGGTACTGGGCCCGGTCGGTGGCCTCTTCAAACGGTGGGTGCGGCGCGGCCATGCCGCATCATGGCAGATACGTCAGGCGCGCAGCGGCAGCCCGGTATTGCGCAGCAGGGCGGCCTCGGCGCCGCGCACCAGCTCGGTCCCGCTGGCACCCATCTCCGGGAACGCGGCCGCCCCCATCACCAGGCGGACGTAGAGGTGGTGCTCGTCGACGCCATAGGGCCCGCCCAGCGCCTTGTGCAGGCGCGCCTGCACCAGCTCGGCCTCCTTGCGGCCGGCATTCATCAGGATCACGCCAAAGCGCTGCTCGCCCAGCGTGGCCACCACATCGCTGCCGCGCACGCGTGCACGCAGGCGCGCCGCCACCGCCTGGCGCAGCTTGAGCAGGGCCGTGCCGGCCAGCGCATCGCCCTGCGGCGGATGCGGCCAGGCGTCGATCAGCAGCACGCCCATGCCCTTGCCGAAGCGCCGGCTCTGCGCCAGCTCGCGGCTCACCAGCGCGGCGAAATGCTCGCCATCGGGCAGGACGATCGGCTCACAGGCCACCGCCTGGGCCTGGCGGGCCTCCGGCGGCGAGGCGACCGGCATGACGGGGCTGGAGGAAGGGCTGGCGCTCACGGGCAATCCTTGTTGGATCAAGACGGGTGAGAACGAAACGGCCGACCAGCATTCCCTGAGCCGTGCCCGGGACCTCCCTGTCCGGCCCACCACTCCGCTCTCTCTTGATAAAACGCAGCGCCGCGCCCAAACCCGACAGGCGCAGCCAACTTTTTTTCCACTGCCGGTCAGGCCGGGCAGCGGGGGCGGCTAGAGTGCGCTAGCTTCCACGCTTGCCCATGCCTTCCGAGATCACCACCCTGCTGCGCGCCGCCCAGTCCGGCGACGCCCGGGCCGCCGACCAGGCCATCGCCCTGCTCTACGCCGACCTGCAGCGCCTGGCGCGCAGCCGCCTGCGCCAGAGCGGCGAGTTGACCCTGCTGGATGCCACCGGCCTGGTGCACGAGTCCTATCTGCGCCTGCAGCAGCAACAGGGCAAGCTGGACTTCGCCGATCGGAACCATTTCCTCGCCTACGCCGCGCGCGTGATGCACAGCGTGGTGGTGGACCTGGTGCGCGCCCGCGAAGCCGAGCGCCGCGGCGGTGGCGCCGAGCATGTGACGCTCAACACCGCCATCGCCGAGCTGCCACCGCAGCGCGACGACGAGATCCTGCGCGTGCACGAGGCGCTGGAAGAGCTGGCGCGCCTGGAGCCGCGCCTGGCCCAGGTGGTGGAGATGCGCTACTTTGGCGGCCTGCTGGAGGCCGAGATCGCCGCGGCCCTGGGCATCACCGAACGCACCGTGCAGCGCGACTGGCAAAAGGCGCGCCTGTTCCTCTCCCTCTCACTGCAATGAGCGCCACGCCTGCGCCCCGGCGCGAAATCGACAAGTCCCGCTGGCCCGAGCTGAGCCCGCTGCTGGACGAGCTGCTGGACCTGGAGGAGCCGGCCGCGCGCGCCGCCCGCCTGGCCCAGCTGCGCGCGCAAGACCTGGCCCTAGCCGAGGACCTGGAAGAGCTGCTGGCACGCGACGCCGCGATGGCGCGCGCCCCCGTGCTGGACAGCCCGGTGCTCGCGCAGCTGGCCCAGCTGCCCACCCTCAAGCCCGGCCAGCAGCTGGGCCCCTATGCCCTGGAGCGCGAGATCGGCCAGGGCGGCATGGGCACGGTCTGGCTGGCGCGCCGCACCGATGGCCGCTACGAGGGCCAGGTGGCGGTGAAGTTCCTCACCTCCGGCCTGCTGGGCCGCGGCGACAGCGGCCGCTTCGCGCGCGAGGGCCAGATCCTCGGCCGCCTGGCCCATCCGCATATTGCCCGCCTGCTCGACGCCGGTGTGGCGCAGGACGCAGGCCCGCCCTATCTGGTGCTGGAGTACATCGACGGCCAGCCCATCGACCGCTTCTGCGAGCAGCAGGCCCTCGATGTGCGAGCGCGCGTGACGCTGTTCCTGGACGTGCTGGCCGCCGTGGCGCACGCGCACAACCGCCTGATCCTGCACCGCGACCTGAAGCCCTCCAACATCCTGGTGAACCAGGCCGGCGAGGTGAAGCTGCTGGACTTCGGTATCGCCAAGCTGCTGGGCGACGCCACCCAGCCCGCCGCGGCCACCGAACTCACCCAGCAGGCCGGGCGCGCCTTCACGCTGCAGTACGCCGCGCCCGAACAGGTGCAGGGCGGCGATGTCACCACCGCCACCGATGTCTATGCGCTGGGCGTGCTGCTCTACCTGCTGCTGAGCGGTCAGCACCCCACCGCGGGCGCGATTGCCAATGACGACAGCCCGCTGGCACGCATGAAGGCGGTGCTGGACGTGGAGCCACGGCGCCTGTCCGAGCAGGCGCGCACGCTGGACGCCAGGCGCGCGCGCGAGCTGCGCGGCGACCTCGACACCATCGTCGCACGCGCGCTCAAGAAGGCCCCGGCCGAGCGCTATGCCAACGCCGAGGCCATGGCCGCGGATTTGAAGCATTGGCTGGCGCACGAGCCCATCCAGGCGCGGCCGGACAGCGCGGGCTACCGGATTGCCAAGTTCGTGCGGCGGCACCGCATCGGCGTGGCCGCGGGCACTTTGGCCGGCCTGGCGGTTGCGACCGGCGCCGGCGTGGCGCTTTGGAAGGCCCGGGAAGCGCATCAGCAGCGCGTGCAGGCCGAGAGCCTGATCGAGTTCATGCTCGGCGATCTGCGCAAGAAGCTCGAGCCGGTGGGTCGGCTGGACGTGCTGGACGCGGTGGGCGAAAAGGCGCTGGACTATTACGCGCAGCAGGACCTGGGTCGCACGGACGCCGACTCACTGGGGCGCAGGTCAAGGGCTCTCCATCTGATGGGTGAAGTGGCACTGAAGCAGCGCAAGTTCGAGCCCGCGGCGCAGCTGTTCGCGCAGGCCGCCGATAGCACCGGTGAGCTGCTGGGCCGCGACCCAGACAATCCGCAGCGCATCTTCGACCATGCGCAAAGCCTTTACTGGCTGGGCGACATCGCCTGGCAGCGCCGCCACATGGACGCCGCGCGCACCCAGTTCGATGCCTATCTGAACCTGGCCAACCGTCTGCACGGCATGGACCCCGCCAATCCCAAGTGGCGGCAGGAACAGGCATTTGCGCGCTGGAATATCGGCGTACTGCTGGTGCGGGGCGGCCAGCCGCGGCAGGGTTTGGACGCGCTGCTGGAGGCGAAGGCGGACTGGGTCGCACTCATGCGCCAGGACGCATCCGTCGCGAACGACCTGATCCGGACCCTGGGCTGGCTCGCGGAGGCCCAGGAGGTGCTGGGACAGTTCACCAACGCCTTGCAGACGAACCAAGAAAAACTGGCTGCCATTCGCGGCCTGCCCGAGCTGGATCGCCACCGCGAGTCGCAGCAACTGCTGCATGCCACGCAGGTCGCAATGAGCCGGCTCTATCTCAGCGTGGGACGCCCCGACGAAGCGGTGGACGCGGCCAAGCAAGCCTGGGATGGTTATCGAAGCCTGGCGGCGCTGGATTCGAGCAATGTCGAGGCCTCGGAAAACCTGGCCTTGGCCGGTCTGCAGTTGGCCGAAGTCTGGCTCGCCACCGGCCATGGCGGGCCGGCCCGCGCGCTTGCGCAGGAACTTTCCGCCAGCGTTCTGCAGCTGCGCCAGGCATCCGGCCCGATGCCCGCCCGCCGCACCACCCTGGCAGCGCGCTGGCTAACGCTCAGAGTGCAGCTCAGCAACGACGCCGAGCTTGCCGCCCAGCGCAATGCATTGAGTCAGTTCCTGCAAGAGCGCAGCCCCCTGGCGGCCGACAGCAAGCAGCTATGGGCGTTTGCGAGCGCCGAACTGGCCCTGGGCGATGCCTTCGCGCGAGGCGCGGCGCCTGGCGACGCTGCGCTGCATTGGGAGCGTGCCTACAAGATCAGCCGGCAAATGGTCGATCCTGACGGCAACGCCGAGCCCCGCGTCAATTGCCTAACGGCGCATTCGCTGCTGCGGCTGGGGCGCCCTCAAGAAGCGCGCCCGTTCGCCGAAAACGCCTTATCCGCCAGCTACCTGCATCCCATGAATCTATGGCTGAGAGAGCGCCTGCAGCTGGCGGCAGCACCCCCTTAGCCCCCAACCAGCGAGATGTCCATGACAGCCGACAGCGAAGTCAAGAAGACCCAGTCGATCACGGTGAACTATGCGCCCGGCAGCCCGCAGCCGTGGAGCGCCAATCCGGATCCGCTCACCGTCAAGCACAAGGGGGTGACCTTGCTGTTCAATCTGCTTGCGCCGGCGCCCTGGGTGCTTTCGACCACCAAGCCCATCGTCATCAGCGGCGACGGCGCCAGCACCGAATTCGGCCCCGTCATCCGCAACAGCGACAGCCAGGCATCGGTGCTGGACAACAACACCAAGAAGGCCTACTTCAAGTACACGGTTTACGTCACCGATCCAGTCTCGGGAAAGGAAGAAATCTACGACCCTGGCATCAACAACGATCCGGATTGAGCTGCCGGGCGCCTGGGCAGGCAAGGCCGCGCCGGACAATGCGCCGTCGCTACCACTTCCGCCCTTGCCCATGAAACTCCTGATCCTTGGCGGCACCCAATTCCTGGGCCGCCACTTCGTTGACGCCGCGCTGGCGGCCGGCCACGAGCTCACGCTCTTCAACCGCGGCAGCCGCGCCGGCCTCTTCCCCGAGGTCGAGCAGCTGCATGGCGACCGCCTGCAGGACCTGAGCGCCTTGCACGGCCGCCGCTGGGATGCCGTGTTCGACGCCGGCTGCTACCTGCCCAGCGCCGCGCACCGTGCCGCCACGCTGCTGCGCGATGCGGTGGAGCATTACTGCCTGATCAGCAGCATCTCGGTCTATCCGCACATCGATGCCGACACGGTGGAGAGTTCGCCTGTGGCGACACTCAGCGCCGCGCAACTGGAGGCCGCCGAGGCCCAGGCCAGCAGCGGCTCCTCGCAGAACGGCGGTGGCTATGGCGCAGCCTACGGTGGCCTCAAGGCCTTGTGCGAACAGACCGTGCAGGCCCTGCTGCCCGGCCGCACCCTGGTGCTGCGCCCCGGTTTCATCGTCGGCCCCTACGACTTCAGCCCGCGCCTGCGCTACTGGCTCACCCGCCTAGCCGAGGGCGGCGCGGTGCTGGCACCGGGCCGGCCCGAGCGCGCCGTGCGCATGATCGACGCGCGCGACATCGCCGACTTCGCGCTGCGGCAGGCCGCCCAGCGCCGCCCCGGGGTGTTCAACACCGCCGGCGCCGACGGCCTCAGCATGGGCCAGCTGCTGCAGGCCGCCAATATCGCCTGCGGCGCCAGCGCGCAGCTGCACTGGCGCAGCGACGCCGAGCTGCTGGCCGCCGGCGTGCAGCCCTTTGCCGACCTGCCCTATTGGCTGCCCGAGGCCGACAACGCGATGATGGAGATCCGCGACACCGCCGCCCTGGCCGCCGGCCTGCATTACCGGCCGCTGGCCGAGACGTTGCACGACACCGCCGCCTGGCTGCGCGGTGAACCGGCGCAGGCGCCGCAGGGTCTGGCGCGAGCGCGCGAACAAACGCTCTTGCGCGCCGATTGATCAATCCGTGTCCCGCCCCCAGGGCAGCGCCGCGCCGCCGCCCTTGCGCTCCTGGTTCTTGCGCGTGCGCAGCACCGCCTCGAAGGCCTGGTTGGCGCCATTCACGATGCTGACCAGCAGGCTCTGCACGTCCTCCTGGCTGAGCGCCGCGGCATCGGGCCGGAACTGCTTCAGCGCCATCGCCAGCATCTCGCGCGACACCGCCATATGCGTGGCCGAGACGACGAACATGGCGGAGAACAAATCGGGGTAGAGGCCGCACAGGGTCTTGATGTGCTGCAGGGCCAGCGCCGGCGGCACGCGCGTGGCCGGATCCAGCCAGCTCAACGCATCCAGCGCGGCCGCTGGTTCAGCGGGCTGTGCCTCCAACGGGCCATCGACCGGGTCTGACATGGCAGCGCCCATGAAGTTGCGGCATTCGTGCTTATCGGCCCCGGCATCGGATACTTGAGCCCATGCCCACCACCCCGCCCCTGCACTCCCCCGCCGCCGAGCGCAACAAGCAGCCGATCCTGGACGCCTTGCAGGGCCTGCTGCCCGCCCAGGGCCGGGCGCTGGAGATCGCCGCCGGCACCGGCCAGCATGGCCCTCACTTCATGGCCGGCTTGCCGGCCTGGACCTGGCAGGCCACGGATCTGGAGCCGAGCCGCCTGGAGGGCATCGCCGCCTGGGCCGAGCTGGCGCCCGCCGACGTGCGCGCGCGGCTGCCGGCGCCGCTGCGGCTGGACGTGCTGGCCGAGCCCTGGCCCCTGGACGGGCAGCGCTACGAGCTGATCTTCTGCGCCAATATGCTGCACATCGCGCCCTGGCCCTGCTGCGCCGCCCTGATGCGGGGCGCGGCCCGCCACCTCGCGCCGGCGGGGCTGCTGGTGACCTACGGGCCCTATCTGGAGACCGACGTGCCGACCGCGGCCAGCAACCTGGCCTTCGATGCCGACCTCCGCGCACGCGATGCGACCTGGGGCCTGCGCAGCCTGGACGCCGTGCGTGGCGAGGCCGCAGCCGCGGGCCTGCAGTTGCAGCAGCGCATCGCCATGCCCGCCAACAACCTGCTGCTGGCCTGGCAAGGGCTTCCGGTGGCCTGACCGATACTTGCCCGCTATGACACCCACCCTGGCGCCCGTACTGCCCACCGACGACGCCCTGCGCCATCAGCTGCACAACGAGGTGCACGCGCGCCCGCAGGCCCATATCCGCCTGCCGGCCCTGGTGGTCTATGTGGCGGTGCTCAACGAGGACGTGAGCCGCGAGCAGGAGCTCGCGCAGCTGCGCCTGCTGCCTGGCCAGCAAGATCTGGCCCTGGAGGCGCTGCAGGGCAACTTCCTGCGCCTGCACATGGAGGGCGGCTTCACGGTGAAGTGGGAGCGCCACAGCGAATTCACGCGCTACTCGATCGTCCAGCCCCTGCCCGCCGAGGCCGGCCTGGACGCCGAGCGCCCGCACCTGGCGCCGGCCCTGCAGGTAGAGCCCGCCTGGCTGGCCGGCATCCCGGGCCGCACGGTGGCGGCGGTGAAGCTGGCGATGCTGGAGCATGAGATCGACGCGCCCGCCGAGGTGCTGGCGCGCGCGCAGCGCTGGCTGGGCGGCGGCGATGTGCTGGCTTCGCAAATGGGTGGAAGGACGGGAGCGGGCCGCGCCGACATGGGCCATTCGATGGTGGTGACCGATCTGCAGCTGCGCCCCTGCGGCTTCGAGCGCATGCTGGTGGTGTTCGCCCCCGGCACCACCGAGACGCGCGCCGGCCGCATCTCGCAGCGCCTGCTCGAGCTGGAGACCTACCGCCTGATGGCGCTGCGCGGCCTGCCCGCCGCCAAGGCGCTGGCGCCGGTGCTGGGCGAGGCTGAGGCCGCGCTGGTGCAGGTGACCGACCAGCTGGTGGTGAAGCAGAGCTCGGAGCAGGATCTGCTGGACGCGCTGATCGCCATCGCCGCCAAGGTGGAACGCGCCACCGCGCAGAACGCCTACCGCTTCTCGGCCACCCAGGCCTATCACGGCCTGGTGCAGCAGCGCATTGCCGAGCTGCGCGAGCGCCCGATCCCGGGCACCCAGACGCTGGGCGAGTTCATGCAGCGCCGGCTCTCGCCGGCGATCGCCACCGTGGCCGCCACCGCGCAGCGCCTGGCCTCGCTGTCGGCGCGCACCGAGCGCGCCAGCGCCCTGCTGCGCACGCGCGTGGACATCGCGCGCGAGACCCAGAACCAGCAGCTGCTGGCCAAGCTGACGCGAGGCCAGGAACTGCAGCTCAAGCTGCAGACCACCGTGGAGGGGCTCTCGATCGCGGCGATCTCCTACTACGTGATCAGCCTGCTGCTGTACGGCGGCAAGGCGCTCAAGTCGCTGGGCCTGCCGCTCAACCCCGAGCTGCTGGCGGGCGCCCTGATCCCGCTGGTGCTATGGGCGGTCTGGCGCGCCACCCGGAAGCTGCACGCCAAGCTGCATCACTGACAAGGATGGGCCGCGATCCACGCGGCAACGGCCGCGCGCTCGGCCTCGCTGTAATGCAGGCCCAGCTTGCTGCGGCGCCACAGCACATCCTCGGCGCTGCAGGCCCATTCCTCGCGCATCAGGTAGCGCAGCTCGATCTCGTAGAGGCCGGGGGCCACCTCTTGCCCCAGGTCGTCCGGCCGCACCGAGGCGCCCAGCACGCGCGCGATGCGCGAGCCATAGGCACGGCAGAGGCGGTGCAGCAGGGGCATCGACAGATAGGGGTGGCGCGCGAACACGGCCTGCTGCAATTGCTCGAAATCCCGGTCCGGGCGGCGCGGCGTGCCGATCCAGGCGCTGAGGTCGCCGCCGGGCAGGCTGGCCTTGGCGGTCCAGGGCTTGCGGCGCTCGCCCAGCATCTGCCCGATCAGATCCGCGGCATCCTCGGCGAGCTTGCGGAAGGTGGTGATCTTGCCGCCCCACACGCTCAGCAGCGGCGCGCCGCCCTCGGTATGGGTTTCCAGCAGGTAGTCGCGCGTCACCGCCGAGGGGTCGCCCGAGGCGTCGTCCAGCAGCGGCCGCACGCCCGCATAACTCCACACCACGTCGGCCGGCCGCACCGGCTCGGCCAGGTAGCGGCTGGCCTGGGCGCAGAGGTAGTCGATCTCGGCATGGCTGATCTGCGCCTTGGCCTGGCTGGCCAGCGCCTCGTCCGGCAACTCCACGTCGGTGGTGCCGATGAGGGTGAACTCGTGCTCGTAGGGGATGGCGAAGATGATGCGCTTGTCGGGGTTCTGGAAGATGTAGGCGTGGTCGTGCGGAAAGCGGCGCCGCACCACGATATGGCTGCCCTTCACCAGGCGCAGGCTCTTGGTGGCGAGCTGCTCGCCCTGGGCCGGCCGCGCCACCTCGCGCAGAAAGCTCTCGGCCCAGGGGCCGGCGGCGTTCACCAGCGCGCGCGCATGCACCACGCGCTCGCCCTGCGGCGTGGCGATGCGGGCGCTCCAGCCCTCGGCGCTGCGCTGCACCGCGGTAACGGGGCTGCGCGTCAGCACCTCGGCGCCCTTGTCGCGCGCGTCCAGCGCATTCAGCAGCACCAGGCGGGCATCGTCCACCCAGCCATCCGAATAGACGAAGCCGCGCGTGAACTCGGGCTTGAGCGGCTCGCCCAGCTTGGACTTGCGCAGCTTCACACCCTTGGAGCCGGGCAGCACGCGCCGGCGCGCCAGGTGGTCGTAGAGGAACAGGCCGATGCGAATCATCCAGGCCGGCCGCATCGCCGGGTCGTGTGGCATCACGAAGCGCAGCGGCCAGATGATGTGGGGCGCGCTCCGGAGCAGCACCTCGCGTTCCTGCAGCGCCTTGCGCACCAGCGAAAACTCGTAGTACTCGAGGTAGCGCAGCCCGCCGTGGATCAGCTTGGTGCTGGATGAGGAGGTGTGCGCGGCCAGGTCCTGCGCCTCGGCCAGCAGCACCTTCCAGCCGCGCCCGGCGAGATCGCGTGCAATGCCCGCGCCATTGATGCCACCGCCCACCACCAGTGCGTCAAAATGGTCCATCGCCTAACTCTAAGTCATTGCCATGAGCTATTTGCTTGCCCTTGACCAAGGCACCTCCAGTTCGCGCAGCATCGTGTTCGATACACGCGGTCATGTGGTGGCAATGGCACAGCGCGAGTTCCGCCAGATCTACCCGCAGCCGGGTTGGGTGGAGCACGACGCCGAGGAAATCTGGGCCAGCCAGCTGGCCACCGCGCGCGAGGCCCTGGCCAAGGCCGGCATCGCCGCCGGCGAGGTGCTGGCCCTGGGCATCACCAACCAGCGCGAGACCACCCTCTTGTGGGACCGCCGCACCGGCGCGCCCCTGCACCATGCGATCGTCTGGCAGGACCGCCGCACCGAGCCCCTGTGCGCCGAGCTGCGCGCGCAAGGCCTGACCCCGCTGGTGAGCGCGCACACCGGCCTGGTGATCGACCCCTATTTCTCGGGCACCAAGCTGCGCTGGCTGCTGGACCATGTGCCGGGTGCACGTGCGCGCGCCGAGCGCGGCGAGCTGGCCTTCGGCACCGTGGACAGCTGGCTGGTCTGGAAGCTCACGCAAGGCCGCGTGCATGCCACCGACGTCAGCAATGCCGCGCGCACCATGCTGTTCGACGTGCGCAGCAACCAATGGGACCAGGGCCTCTGCGAGGCCCTGGAAGTTCCTCTTGCCTTGTTGCCCGACGTGTTCCCCTCCGCGCACCCATACGGCCAGGTCGCCGCCGAGCACCTCGGCGCCGCGATCCCGATCGGCGGCATCGCCGGCGACCAGCAGGCCGCCCTGTTCGGCCAGGCCTGCTTCAAGGCCGGCATGGCCAAGAACACCTATGGCACCGGCTGCTTCATGCTGATGCACACCGGCGGCCAGCTGCAGCACTCGCGCAACGGCCTCATCAGCACCGCCGCCGCCCAGGTGGACGCGCAGCCCGCCTACGCGCTGGAGGGCAGCGTCTTCATCGGCGGCGCGGTGGTGCAGTGGCTGCGCGACGGCCTGCATGCCTTCCCCGCCAGCGGCGATGTCCAGGCCCTGGCCGAGAGCGTGCCCGACGCCGGCGGCGTGATGTTCGTGCCCGCCTTCACCGGCCTGGGCGCGCCCTACTGGAACGCCGAGGCGCGCGGCGCCATCGTTGGCCTGACGCGCGGCAGCAGCATGGCGCATATCGCGCGCGCCGCGCTGGAAAGCATCGCCTTCCAGAGTGCCGCCCTGCTGCAGGCCATGAGCGCCGATGCGGTGGCCGCGGGCGGCGCGCCGGTGTCCGAGCTGCGCGTGGATGGCGGCGCCTGTGTGAACGATCTGCTGATGCAGTTCCAGGCCGATCTGCTGGGCATCCCGGTGCTGCGGCCCAAGGTGATCGAGACCACCGCGCTGGGCGCCGCCTATCTGGCCGGCCTGGGCACGGGCGTCTACCAGGGGCTGGAGGAACTGGCCGGCCATTGGCAGACCGAGCGCGTCTTCCATCCCACGCTGGCACGCGAGCGCGCCGCCGAACGCATGGCCGCCTGGGAGCGCGCGGTGCGCCAGGCCACCGCGGCTTGAACGCTTCATCCCGCCGATTCGACGCCTGATCGCAGGCGGGCTGCGCGGCGTGTCCGACACGCCAAGAATGCGGCACCGCATCGACAGGAGCCGCCCATGAACAAGATCGTGTTTGCCCTCGGCACGCTGGCACTGGCCTGCCTGCCCCTCTGCAGCCAGGCCGCCGCCAAGGCCGAGGTTGAGGTGATGGTGCTGGGCAGTTACCACTTCGGCAACCCCGGCCAGGACATCGTCAACACCCAGGTCGACGACGTGCTGAGCCCGCGCCGCCAGGCCGAGCTGCAGGCGCTGACGCGCCAGCTCGCGCGCTTCCGGCCCACCAAGCTGATGGTGGAGCGCGAGGCCGATCAGTTTCCGGGCCAGCAACTGCCCGCCTATGCCGCCTGGCGCGCCGGCCAGCGCCGCGAGGTGCGCAACGAGGTCGAGCAAGTCGGCTACCGGCTGGCCGAGCAACTGGGGCACGAGGCCGTCTACGGCGTGGATGCCGACGGCGACTTCCCCTTCGAGGCGGTGCAGAACTTTGCCAAGCAGCATGGGCAGGAGGCGCAGCTGCAGGCCCAGCTGGACGCGCTGCAACGGCGCAACAAGGCCGTCGAGCAAAGCCTGGCCCATGCCAGCATCAGCCAGCTGCTGGCAGCGTTCAACCGCCCGCAGGCGATCCTGGCGGACCACCAGTTCAACAGCATCGCGCTGCGCTATGGGCGCGCGGCCGAGCAGCCCGGCGCCGAGCTCTATGGCCAATGGGCGCTGCGCAATGCGCGCATCTGTGCCCGCATCGTGCAGCTGAGCCAGCCGGGCGATCGCCTGCTCGTGCTCTTCGGCGCCGGCCACAGCTACTGGCTGCGCCAATGCGTGCAGGAACAACCCGGCTGGAAGCTGGTGGAGGCGCTGCCCTATCTGGAAGGGCGGCGCTGAGCGGCGCGCTCAGGCCGCGATCAGCCAGCCGGTGATGGCGGTGCGTTCGCCTTGCGCAAACGGCGGCACGTAGGAAACGAAGTGCTGCTGCGGCACGCGGAACAGCGAGAGCGAATTGAAGTGCGGGAAGTAGCTCTCCAGCACGTCGCCCTGCGGCCCCGTGAAGTGCAGCAGGCCGCCCCAGTCGGCGCGCCAGTTGCGCGTCAGATTGATCACATAGGCCAGGCGCCGGTTCTCGGCGTCCACATGGTCGTCATGCACCACCAGGAAGTTGCCGCGCGTGTACATGGTGGCCTGCGCATAGACCCGGTTGATGTCGGTGACGCCGGTGATCCGGCGTATTGACGCCAGGAACTCTTCGTCGGCCATCCATCGCATGAAGCGCGCCAGCAGATGGCTCTCGCCGCGCTTGGCGGCGGCCACCAACGAGTCGGTGCAGAAGGAGAACTGGAATTCCTGGCTGGCCACCAGGTTGATGCCCTCCACCAGCATGGCGCGCTGTTCGGCGCTCAGCGAGCGCAGCTGCTCGCCGCTCAGCACGCGGTCGCCATTCACGTCGCGATAGGTCAGCGCCCAGTCGATCTCGTCGACGGCCCGGCTGAGCGCCTCAACCACCGCGGGTTCGAAGAAGTCGCGAATCAGCAAGCGCCCGTCGCGCTGGAAGGCGCGCCCGAGTTGCTCGATATCGAGTTGGGGGTTGATGTACTGCATTGCCTTGCTCGCCTGTAAAAAAGGGCAGGCCCGAAGGCCTGCCCTGTGCTCTCACATCAGCCTGCTCAGAACTTGTAGTTCGCGCGCAGGTAGTAGGTACGGCCCTTGACGTCGGCATACGTCGGGTCGAAGCCGACCTGGAAGTAGTCTTCCTGGACGGTGACCGGCGGCTTCTTGTCGAACAGGTTGCGCACGCCCACGGTGATGGCCAGGTTCTTGATGCCCTTGTACTGGCCTTGCAGGTCCCACAGGTCGTAATGATCGACCTGCTTGACCTTGTCGTAGTCCTCGTAGCCGCTCTGGCGGAAGTAGCGCACGCCGGCCGCCCAGGCACCGGAATCCCAGTCCAGGGTGTAGACCTGCTTCAGACGCACCACCGGACCGCCCTGGTCATACTTGCCCAGGTTGTCTTCCAGCGCGCCGGTCACGACATTGGTCTTCGTGCTCTTGGTCAGGTAAGTACCTTCCCAACCCGGCGTGAAGGTGCCCATGGAGGAACGGAAGCGGTACTTGGCGCTCAGGTCGAAACCGGATGCCTGCTGCTTGCTGAGGTTCTCCAGCGACGCGTTCACGTAGTCCAGATAGCCCTGGGCATTCAGGATCAGGCGGTTCGCGTAGACCGAGGAGCTGGTGGTCGGGCCGGTCTGGTTCTTGTACCAGTCCTTCATGATGTCGTCGCCCGTCAGCGAATCGATGCCATCCGTCAGCTTGATGTCGAAGTAGTCCACTTCCAGGGACAGATCCTTCATCGGCTCGAACACCATGCCCAGGGCGGTGGTGCGCGACTTCTCGGGCTTCAGGTTGGGGTTGCTGTGGTTGATGGCCGTCAGCTGCGTATCGCAATAGTTGGGGTTGGGCTTGTTGGCGCAACCGACCAGCGTGTTGTAGTACGGGTCGTTGAAGTTGCCGGCCAGGTTGGTGCCGGCCGCCGGGGCGTACATATTGTCCAGCGCCGGAGCGCGGAAGCCCTTGCCCACCGAGGCGCGCAGCAGCAGCGTCTTGCTGGGGGTCCAGCGCAGGCTCACCTTGGGGCTGGTGGCCGACATGTCGGGCGACGAGAACTTGCCGTCACGCGACTCGCCCGAGGCACCGCTGTAGCGGTCGGTACGCACCGCCAAGTTCAGCTCCACGTCCTTCAGCACGGGCATGTTCAGCTCGCCGTAGAAGCCCTGCGTCTTGCGCTGACCCTGCACCTTGCCGGCATTGCCCGAGCCACCGACGATGTCGCCGGAGCCGGCAATCTCGGAGTAGCCGTCGAGGTACTTTTCCTTGCGCAGATCCAGGCCCACCGCGACGGCGGCGTTGCCACCGGCCAGGGCGAACAGCTCGCGCGTCACCGAGAAGTCAAAGCCATCGGTGTCGGTGTGCGAACGGCGGTTCTCACCCGAGAGCTCGGCCGACTTCAGCAGCTTGAGGCCGGCTTCGTCGTTGGGGCCGAACGGGTTCACATTGCCGGTCTTCAGCACTTCCACCAGCTTGGTGTCGGAGAAGTTGCCGGTCAGGAAGGTCTCGACCGCCTTCGACTTGGCCTTCATCAGACCCAGCTTGTAGTCGAAGCCCGCCACGGTACCCTCGGCACCGACCAGGAAGCGGGTCATGTCGTTGGTGGTCTTGGTCAGGCGCTGACCGCCGTCCACCATACGCCAGGCGATGATCAGGTCACCGCGATAGCCGGGCTGGGCAGCTTCCACCGCCGCGGTGGGGTAGTACTTGCCGCCGGCGGGGTACAGGTAGTCGGGACGACCGGTGGTGCTGGACGGCGTTTGCGACGAACCGAAGGTGATCTCGTTCTTCGAGTAGGCAAACTCGGTGAACAACATGTGGTCGTTGTTCAGTGCCAGCGTGGCACGTGCCAGCGCGCCGGTACGCTCGGAGGCCGGCGAGATATCGATCTTGGCGCTGTAGTCGTAACGGCAGTTGGAGCCGCCCTTGAAGCTGTCGGGCGGTGCGCAGTTCGGGAAGCCCGGGGCGCCCGGCACGAAGTTGCCTTCGTCCGCGGTGTAGGCATTGGCCGGGAAGGTGTTGCCCGAGGACTTCACCACACCGATGTCGGGGCGATTACCGGTCTTGGAGAACTCGCGGTCGCTGGCCCGGATGACGTCGTACTTCTGGTAGCTGAAGGTGCCCAGGATGTTGAACTTGTCCTTGGCCATGTCGCCAAAGCCGAAACCGCCCTGGAAGCCCGAGACCTTGCCGCCGGTGTGTTGCGGGGACTCATAGGAAGCGGTGATGTCGCCGCCCTGGTAGTCCTTGCGCGTGATGAAGTTGATCACGCCGCCGATGGCGTCGGAGCCATAGGTCGCCGAGGCGCCGTCGCGCAGCACTTCGATGCGCTCGATCGCCGCCAGCGGGATGGCGTTCAGGTCCACGCCCTGGCCGGCAAACGGGTAAGGCGTCAGACGACGGCCGTTCAGCAGCACCAGCGTGCGCTCGCGGCCCAGGCCGCGCATCGAGGCGCCGGTCTGGCCGGTGGCGTTCGAGTCGCCGATCGACTCGCCCATCGAGCGGCCGCCGCCGTTGTTGGAGCTCAGGCGATCCACCAGCTCCTGCACATTGGAGGCGCCGGACTTGTCGATGGTCTCGCGGTTGATGACCGTGACGGGCACCGAGGTCTCGGCATCGATGCGCTTGATGGACGAACCGGTGATGGTGACGCGCTCAAGCGAGCTGTCCTGGGCATGTGCCGGCAGGGCCAGCATGCCCGCATAGGCCAGGGCCAATGCGCTGCAAAGGCGGGTTGATTTCAACATGTACTTCACTCCTGCGAATGAGATTGGGGTTCGCTGCGGGACGCCGTTCTGACGCGGCCATATGGGAAAGCTCCCGCGGCGAGGGAGCCCGGATTTTTGGCCCGCTGCAGTGCAGCAAGCCCCTAGGAAAACCCTTCAAAGTTGCGCCAATGCCGCAGTCCGCCGCCGGACGGTGCCGCCCCATGAAAAAACCCCCTAACACCTGGGGTGCTAGGGGGTGTCGAACGGCATGGGTTGCCGCCCGGACGCTACTTGAACTGGTAGTTCGCGGTGGCGTACCAGAAGCGGCCGCGCGGGTCGGTGAAGGAGCCGGCAAAGCCGGTGGCGTGCGAGCCGTAGCTGGACACCGCGGTGAACGGCGCCGCCTGGTCGAAGATGTTGCGCGCGCCCAGGCGCAGGTTCAGGCTGGCCATCGGTTTCCAGCTCACGGCCAGGTTCCAGCGGCTGCTGTCCTTGACCTTGTGCTCGGCGGCCACGCCCACGTTGGCCTCCACCAGGCCGGCCGATTCGGTCCAGCCCTTCACGAAGTTGTTCTCCAGCGTCACGCCCCAGTTGCCCAGCGCATAGTCGAAGGCCAGGGTGTGCTGCCAGCGCGGCACCGGTTGCACGCCGGCGCCATCGCCCGCCGTGCCCTCGTAGCTGACGAAGGGCGTGCCCTTGCCGTTCTGCTGCTTCCACTCGGCGATATAGGTGCCGTTGAAGCTGGCCGAGAGCTTGCCCATCTCGCCCAGCGCCCAGCTGCTGCGCACATCCAGGTCCAGGCCCGAGGTCTTGAGCTCGCCGAGGTTCTCCACCGGGGTCTCGATATAGCTGATGAAGCCGTTGGCGAGGCGGTGGATGCGGCCCTTGTACTTGTTGTACAGATCGGTGCTGGCCATGATGGCGTCGCCGCCGATGGTGCCGATCTGGTCGCGCTTCTGGATATGCCAGTAGTCCAGCGCCACGGTGAGGTTGCGCATCGGCTCCAGCACCATGCCGAAGGCGTACTGGCGCGACTTCTCCGGCTTCAGGTTCGGGTCGGAGAACAGGCGCACATTGAACTGGGTCTCGCAGCGCGGGTCGCCCGCAAAGCCGGCCGGGCAGTCGGGGTCGACCAGCGAGTTGGCGGTGTTGGTGAAGGCGGTGGGGCTGTGCACGTCCCACAGCGTGGGCGCGCGGAAGCCGGTGCCCACGCTGGTGCGCAGCAGCAGCTCCTTCATCGGCTGGAAGCGCAGCGCGGCGCGCGGGTTGAAGGTCTTGCCGAAGTCGCTGTACTTGTCATAGCGCAGCGCCACCGTGCCCTCCCAGCCCTTGGCAAAAGGCATCGAGAGTTCGCCAAACACCGCGTAGATATTGCGCGAGGCCACGGTGCGCGGCACCGAGCCCTCGCCGCCGATGTGCAGGCCCTGCTCGTAGTCCGGGTTGACCGGGTTGTCGTTGGCCTTTTCCTTGCGCAGATCGGCGCCCAGGGCCACCGCCATATTGCCGCCGGCCATGGGCATCAGCTCCTTGCTGATCTTGCCGTCCCAGGCGATCGTCGTGCCCTTGGATTCGCGCATGCGCCCTTCCATGCGCGCCGCGTCGAGCAGGGCCGTGCCGTCGGCATCGGTGGGGCCGAAGGGGTTGACCTTGCCGCTGGCCAGGGCGGTGATGAAGCGGCCCTCGTGCAGGTAGTTGAAGTAGTCCAGCGAGCCCTTGGCCTGCGAGAGATTGATGGCGGTGTCGTAGTCCCAGCCGGCCCACAGGCCGCTCGCCCCCACCACCAGGCGCATCTGCTCGTTGGTGTTGTCGTTGATGCGCGGGCCCACGTTCACCGAGCGCATCGCGATCTCGGTCATGCCGTTGCCCAGGGTGTCGAACTGCGCCGGCGTGTAGCCCAGGCTCAGCAGCAGATCGCGCGGGAAGTACTTGCTGTTCACCGGCAGCGCGAACGAGGGGTAGGTGCCGTCGGCCTTCACATGGCCGGCGGTAGAGTCGATCGGCACCGCGGCGGTGCGGCCGATGCTGTGGTTGCGCGCGAACGAGGCCTCGACGAAGAGCTGGTGGTCGGCGTTGAGCGCGAAGGTCAGGCGGCCGAACAGATCGGCCTTGTCGGAGTCGGGCACGTTCTCCTGCATGGCCGGGTAGATGAAGCGGCAGCGCTTCTTCGCCGTGCCATTGGGGGTGGTGGTGCTGCGCACCTGCACAATGGTGTAGTCCGGATCGCAGGCGCTGAAGTTGGCGCCGGCGTTGGCATAGGCGCCCGGCGAGATGTCGAAGTCCACCAGCCGGCCGGGAAAGGCGCGGCCCGAGGTCGGCGGGTCGGAGCCCGGCACCTCGTCGGCATTGCGCAGGTAGAGCTTCTGGTCGATGGCGCTCAGCTTGGTCTGCTTCTTCACATTGCCGGTGACCAGCAGGTTGTAGCCATCGGCGCCCAGATTGCCCATGCCGAAGGCCAGGCTGGCGCCGGTCTCGCGCCCGCCTACGCCCTTCTCGGTATCGCCATAGCGCAGCGTCAGCTCGCCCTTGTTGTAGTCCTTGCGGGTGATGAAGTTGATCACCCCGCCCACCGCGTCGGTGCCATAGATCGCCGAGGCGCCATCGCGCAGCACCTCGATGCGCTCGATGGCGGCGAAGGGAATGCTGTTGAGGTCCACCGCCGCGGCGCCGCCGATCGAACCGAAGGGATGGTTCGCCAGGCGCCGGCCGTTCAGCAGCACCAGGGTGGAGTTGGCGCCCAGGCCGCGCAGATTGGCATTGCTGGTGGCATAACCCGCGCCCTGCGTGCCATCCGAGAACATCGCGGTGCTGGCCGAGACGCGGCGCAGAATGTCTTCGACGCTGGTGGCGCCGCTCTTCTCGATCTGGTCGCGTGTGATCACCGAGACCGGTAGCGCGGTCTCGGCCTCCAGGCGCTTGATCGAGGAGCCCGTGACGGTGACGCGCTCCATGGTGGTTTGCTGGGCCTGGGCCGGCAGGGCCCACAGGCCGGCGAGACCCGAATAAGCCAGCGCCAGCGCGCTGCACAGCCGGGTGGACTTGCTGATGTTCATGTGGACGACTCCTTGCGAGGGAAGGTGAAGCACCATTCTTCGATCGCCCACAAGGCGCAGAAAGCCTGGGAAATCCCCCGAAGTTGCGCCCGCACCGCAATCTTTTGACACTCCTCGATCGCGGGTTTGAGCAGTAGGCATCGGCCTTGTGAGGGACAGGCCCGAAAACCAGGCACCGATGCGCAGATGCCGCTGGTCATGCCGGCGTGCCAGCAGGCATCAGACTTTTTTGTTTCAGAAACCCAGGCTTGCGCCCGCACCCAGCAGGGTGGCCACACCGAGGATGCCGAAGATCATGGCCGCCAGCCCGTGCACCAGGCGCAGCGGGATCTTGTGGGCGATGCGATCGCCCAGCAGCACCGCCGGCACGTTGGCGATCATCATGCCCAGCGTGGTGCCCGCCACCACCGCCACCAGGGCGTCGAAACGGGCCGCCAGCGCGACCGTGGCGACCTGCGTCTTGTCGCCCATCTCGGCCAGGAAGAAGGCCACGATGGTGGTGCCCAGCACGCCCAGCTTGAGCCCCTTGCCGCCCTCCACCTCGTCGTCGATCTGATCCGGGATGAGGGTCCAGATCGCCATCGCCACAAAGCCCAGGCCCAGCACCCAGCGCAGCGTGCCGGGGCTCAGCAGGGCGGTGATCCAGCTGCCCAGGGCGCCGGCACCGGCATGGTTGACGAGGGTGGCGATCAGGATGCCCAGGCAGATCGGCAGCGGCTTGCGAAAGCGCGCGGCCAGCAGAAAGGCCAGCAACTGGGTCTTGTCGCCGATTTCGGCGAGGGCCACCAGACCGGTGGAGACGAGAAAAGCTTCCATTGAGAATGACTCCACGGCCGGGGCAAGAAACCATTGACCACACAGGCTCCCGGCCGATCCGAGCGCTGCATGGTCAAAGGTCTTGCCAGGCATCCGGGACCCGCGATGGCGCTTCCCGGGGGCTGCGCGCGCCATGGTCCGCTGCGAGACCAAGTGTGTTGACGCGGGCCCGTGCTCGCAAACCAGTGCGGCACGGCGGCTACTCCCCAATGACGGAGCGGATTCTAACCGCCCCGCTCAAGCGCCCTTGCGCAGCGTGCGGCTGCCCAGGTCCAGCTCCTGGGCGCGCAGCAGCCAGGCGCCCGGCCATTGGCGGCGCAGTTCCTCCTCCACGCGCGCGCCCTTCAGATCGCCCACCACCACACAGCGCAGCGCCTCGGGCCGCCACAGCGCGCCCGCCAGGGCCTGGAGTTGGGCCGGCCGCACGGCGCGCAGCGCGGCCGGCCAATCGGCCAGGTCCTGCTGGCCGCGGCCCTGGCGCGCCTGCTCCGCCACCAGCAGGGCCAGGCCGGCGCTGGTGTCGGGGGCGCGGCCCAGCTCGCCCAGCAGCGCCGCCTGGCGCGCCGCCAGTTCGACCTCGGGCACCGGCTCGCGCGCCAGCCGCAGCAGCTCGGCGCGCATCAGCTGGGCCACCTCGGCGGCGCGCTCAGGGCGCGTCTGCGCGCCCAGGCGCCAGCAGCCGGCACCCGGCAGGGCCTCGGCCTGGCTGCTGCTGCCATAGCTGAGGCCGCGCTTGATGCGCAGCTCCTGGTTCAGGCGCGAGGAATAGCCCTGGCCCAGCACCGCCTGTGCCACCTGGGCGGGCGCCGCGTCCACGCCCAGGGCCGGGCCGGGCGCGGCCAGCAGCACGGCGCAATGGCCGGCACCATGGTCGACACCAGGCAGGTCCAGCACCAGCGCCGGCGCGAGCGGCTGCGGGCTCAGCAGCGGCAGGGCCGGCAGCGGCTGCCGGGCTGCCGGCCAGTCGGCGAAGAAGGCTTCGGCCAGCTCGACCGCCTCGGCGAGCTCGACATCGCCGGCCAGGATCAGGCGGCTGCTGTCGGGCCGCAGCAGCTGGCGATGGCAGGCCAGCAGATCGTCGCGCCGCAGCCGCGCCAGGCTGGCGCGCGTGGCCAGGCGGCCGCGCGGCGTCTCGCCCCAGAACAGGCGCTGCGCCAGCTCGCCGGCCAGCAGCGGCGCATCGGCCAGGCTCAGGGTCAGGGCATCCAGGGCCTGGGCGCGGCTGCGCTCCAGCTCGGCCGCCAGCAGGGTGGGCCGGCAGGCCACATCGGCCAGCAGGTTGACAGCCTCCTCCAGCCGGGCCGTGCCCACCGTCAGCGCCAGGCGGGCGCAATCGGGCAACACCTCGATGTCCAGCGCGGAGCCCAGCGATTCGGCCGCATAGGCCAGATCGGCGGCGTCCATGGTCTCGTCGCCGCGGCGCGCACCCTTGGCCATCACCGCCAGCGTCAGCTCGGCGAGGCCGGCCTTGCCGGCCGGATCGTGCAGGCTGCCGGCGCCGACCTGCAGCAGCGCCGTCACCAGGGGCAGGCCACCGGGCTTGCGCGCCACCCATATTTCCAGCCCGTTGGGCAGGCTGGCGCGCTCCAGCGCCGGCCAGCGCAGCGCGCGCGCGGGCCCGGGCGGTGGTGGCGTGTCGAAGCCGCGCTGCGCCCAGGCCGGCAGGCTGGCCAGCGCGCCAAGCTGCAGGCATTGCCGGCGCTTCATGCCAGGCCCCGCTTGCCGCGACCCGGCTGGCGCATGCCATCGCGGCCATACAGCAGGGTCACATGCGGGGCCTGCACGATGTCGCGGCGCCAGAGCCGCTGCACGTCCGCCACGCTGACGGCGCGCAGCGCCTGCAGCTCGCGCCCCAGCAGCTCGGGCCCGCCCTGGAGCAGGCAGGCGCGGCCCAGCAGCTCGCCCAGGCCCAGCGGGGTCTGGCGCTGCACCAGCGCGGCGGTCAGCAGCAGGGTCTTGACCTTGTCGAGCTCGGGCGGGCTGATCGGCTCCTCGGCCAGCTTGTGCACCTCGCGCCGCAGCCGCGCGGCCAGGCCGGCGGCCGACTCGCCCTGGGCGGCAATCGCATGCGCCACCAGCAGGCCGGCCTCGGCATGCAGCTGGGCCTCGAAGCCGATGCTGCTGGCCACGCCGTCGCGGTACACCAGCGCCTCGTCCAGCCGCGCCGAGTTGCCCAGCGCCAGCAGGCCCAGCGCGACCTGCAGGGCGGCGGCATCGCGGCTGGCGGCGGGCGGCCCGGGCCAGATCAGCGCGGCGGCCGGCAGCGGCGCCTGCGGCGCGCTGAGCTCGTGCACCGCGCCCAGCTGGCGCCTGGGCTCGGCACTGGGCTGGCGCGGCACCGGCGTGGCGGGCGCGCGGATGCTGCCGAAGTAATAGTCCACCCAGCGATCGAGCTGGGCGGCATCGAACTCGCCGCAGACGATCAGCAGGGCGTTGTCGGGGCGGTAGTAGCTGGCGTGGAAGGCGCGCACATCGGCCAGCGTGGCGGCGTCCAGATCGGCGATGCTGCCGATCACGCCGCGCCGGTAGGCATGCTGCGAAAAGCCATAACGCGGCACGGCATCGAACAGCGCGCCATAGGGCTCGGCCAGCACGCGCTGGCGGTACTCCTCCTTCACCACCTCGCGCTCGCTCTCGAAACTGGCCTGGTCCAGCTGCAGATTGGACATGCGCTCGGCCTCGGCCCACAGCATCGGCTCCAGGTGCTCGGCCGGCACCACGCTCTGGTAGGCGGTGTAGTCCTCCGCGGTGCTGGCATTGTTGCTGCCGCCCACGTCCTCGGTCATGCGGTCGAACTGCTCGCTGGCGAGGTAGCGCGTGCGCTTGAACATCAGGTGCTCGAACAGATGGGCAAAGCCGGAGCGGCCCGGCGGGTCGTCGCGACCACCCACCCGGTACCAGAGCTGCACGCTCACCGAAGCGCCCGGCTGGGCCAGGGCCAGCAGCTCCAGCCCGTTGGCCAGGCGGCGGCGCTGCCATTGCAGCGGCGGAAATATGGGGAAGGCGGCCGGCTCCGGCTGCGACCAGGCAAGACCTGGCACCGCGAGCAGGCTGGCGCAGAACCGACGCCTGCCGATTGCCCCCATGCTGCTGTTCATGCTGCTGCCATCTCGTGTCAGTACCCGGGGCGCATGATGATGTGCCCTTCAGAAGGAGTGTCACCCATGAAATTCGCCTACACCATCGTCTATGTCGCCGATGTCGCGGCCTCGCTGCAGTTCTTCGAGCGCGCCTTCGGCCTGGAACGCCGTTTTCTGCACGAGTCCGGCGCCTACGGCGAGTTGGAGACCGGGGCCACCGCGCTGGCCTTTGCGCAACACGCGGTGGCACGCGGCAACCTGGGCCACGACTACCTGGCCGCCGATGCCGCCGCCGCGCCGCTGGGCATGGAGATCGGCCTGGCCTGCGCCGACGTGCCCGCCGCCCATGCGCGCGCCGTGGCCGCCGGGGCCACCAGCCTGGCCGCCCCGGCCACCAAGCCCTGGGGCCAGACCGTGGCCTATCTGCGCTGCCCGGACGGCACGCTGGTGGAGCTGTGCACGCCGATGGGCTGAGGGGTTCGCAGGCTCAGGCCTTGCTGTCGTCCACCACGATGCGCGCGTAGCGCTGGAAGCTCCAGTAGGCCCAGGCCCAGTCCATCAGCACCACCAGGCGGTTGCGGAAGCCGATCAGGAAGTAGATGTGGATGAAGAGCCAGAACAGCCAGGCGAAATAGCCCGAGAACTGCAGCCGGCCCACATCCGCCACCGCGGCCTTGCGGCCGATGGTGGCGAGCGAGCCGTAGTCGCGGTAGCGGAAGGGGGGCAAGGTCTGACCCCCGGGCCGGTTCAGGATCAGGCGCGCCATGATCTGGCGCGCCGCGTGCCGGCCCATCTGCTTGGCGCCCGGGCTGACGCCCGGCACCGGCCTGCTGCTGCCATCCTTTTCATGGCTTTGCGCCGCCGCCAGATCGCCGATCACATAGACCTCGGGGTGGCCAGGGATGTTGAGGCTGCCGTCGACGATGACGCGGCCGGCGCGGTCCAGCGGCACCTCCAGGGCGCGGCCCAGCGGGGAGGCCGCCACGCCGGCCGCCCATACCACCGTGTGGGTGGGAATGCGCTGGCGCTCGCCGCCCTGCTCCTCCAGTTCGACGCCGCTGGCGTCGATGGCCACCACCTTGCAGCGCGTGCGCACCTGCACGCCCAGGCCTTCGAGCTGCTGCTGCGCCTTGGCCGACAGCGCCGGCTGGAAGGCCTGCAGCACGCGCTCCGAGCCCTCCAGCAGCAGCACCCTGGCGGCCGCCGGATCGATGCGGCGAAACTCGTCGCGCAAGGTGTGGCGGGCGATCTCGGCCAGCGTGCCGGCCATTTCCACGCCGGTGGGGCCGGCGCCGATGACGACGAAGTTGAGCCAGGGCTCGCGCTCGGCCGGGCTGGCCAGGGTCTCGGCGCGCTCGAAGGCGCTGAGCAGCCTGGCGCGCAGCTTGAAGGCATCGGCCAGGGTCTTCAGGCCCGGCGCATGCTCGGCCCATTCGTCGCGCCCGAAGTAGCTGTGGGTGGCGCCGCTGGCCACGATCAGCGCGTCGTAAGTCAGTTGCTGGCCATCCGCCAGGCTGACGCGGCGCGCGGCCTTGGCGATGCCCGTGACCTCGGCCATCAGCACGGTGCAGTTGCGCTGGCGCCTGAGCATGTGGCGGATCGGCGCGGCAATCGAGGGCGCCGACAGGCCCGCCGTGGCCACCTGGTAGAGCAGAGGCTGGAACAGATGGTGGTTGCTGCGGTCCAGCAGGGTGATGCGCACCGGCGCACCGGCCAGGCTGCGGGCGGCTTCCAGGCCACCGAAACCGCAACCGATGATGATGACGTGAGGCAGTTCCTTGCTTTGCATGCGCTGCACTGTAGCGGCAGTGGAGAATGCCGCCCATGCGCCGCGCCGACCGCCTGTTCCAGATCGTCCAGCACATCCGTGGACGCCGCCTCACCAAGGCCGACTTCCTGGCCACCCGGCTGGAGGTGTCGGCACGCACGATTTACCGCGACATCGCCGCCCTGCAGCAGCAGGGCGTGCCGATCGAGGGCGAGGCCGGGGTGGGCTATCGCATGCGCGCGGGCTTCGACCTGCCGCCGCTGATGTTCAGCGCCGAGGAGGCACAGGCCCTGGTGGCGGTGGTGCGGCTGGCGCAGGGCCAGCTCGATGAGGCGCTGGCCCGCCAGGCCGAGGACGCCCTCTCCAAGATCCTGGCCGTGCTCCCCCCCGCCGCGCGTGCCGCGGCCGAACGGCTGGCGGTCTACGCGCCGCTGCGCGGTCTGGACGACGCCACGCGCGCGCGCCTGGGTCAGCTGCGCCAGGCCACCGAGACGCGCCACAAGCTGCGCGTGCAGTACCTGGACCTCAGCGGCGTCAGCAGCGAGCGCGTGCTGCGGCCCCTGGCCTGCTTGTTCTGGGGCCCGGTCTGGACGATTGCCGCCTGGTGCGAGCTGCGCGAAGGTTTTCGCAACTTCCGCGTCGACCGCATCCAGCAACTGGAGGTGCTGGACGAACGCTTCCGCGACGAGGCGGGCAAGACCCTGGCCGATCTGCAGCGCACCGAATCCGATCAGCGCTGAAGCGCGGTGATGGCAGGTGCCGCCTTCAGACGCAGACGCGCGGCCGGCGCCTCGATCCAGCGGTAGAAGGGCAGCGCCGCCACATTGCTGAGCAGCCAGGCCGCCAGCAGGTAGACGGCGGCCCAGGCGCCCAGCGGCTCGGCCTGGGGCTCGACCCAGGCGTTCAGCAGCAGCACGACCGGAAAATGCACCAGGAACAGCGCATAGGAATGCTGGCCATGGTGGGCCAGCAGCCGGCTCAGCCAGTCGGGCAGGCGCAGCCCCTGGCTGGGGCGCTGCGTCCAGACCGCCAGCGCCGCGGCGGTCAGCAGCGCCAGCAGCAGGCGTTCGCGGAAGGCCAGGGCCAGGGCGCCCAGGGCCAGCAGCCCGAGCACGGCCAGCGCCAGGCGTGGCGCGCGCGACAGGCTCAGCCAATGCACCATCGCGCCCAGGCCATAGGCGCCGAAGAAATAGAGCGCCAGATGGTCCAGCTCCGGCATCAGATTGAAGGCGTACAGCGAGGCCGCGCACAGCAGCAGCACCAGGCAAGGGCCCAGCACCATGCGCCAGGCACGCGGCAGGCCCACGGCCGAGCGCGCCAGCCACAGCAGGCCCAGGAGCAGGCCGAAGAGCTGGAAGTCGATCGCCACATACCAGGCACCCACGGTGAGCGCCTCATGACCCAGCACACCGTGCAGCAGCAGGGCATGCGAGAGCAGCTGCGCCAGGCTCAGGCTTTGCGGCACCAGCTCGGGCAGGGCGTCCTCCACCAGCTCGGAACACAGCAGGGTCAGCAGCACGGCCGCCATGAAGGGCAGCGCCAGGCGCAGATAGCGGCGCCAGATCAGCTCGAGCGGATGGCCGCTCACCAGGCCGCCGCGCGCCGACAGGCCGCGCGCCGACAAATAGCCGCCCACCACCAGGAACACCTGCACCGCCATGCGGCCGTAATGGAACAGCAGCGCGCTCAGATCGGGCAGCAGGGCCTGCATGGCTTGCGCCACCGGACCGTAGACGGACAGGTGGTGCAGGACGATGACCTGGGCGGCGAGCGCCTTGAGGGCGTCGACGTGGAACAGACGATTGGACGAGACTGACATGGACCCAGGGCCCGGGCCGGGGAGCGGCGACGGGCCGGATTGCTACGGGAGGGGGAGCGCCGGCAGCACAGGCGAACCCGCGATTCTAGCCGCCCCGCCTCCCGAGCCCTGCATCCACTTGTAAGCCGCCCGCTCAGAGCTGGATGCCGGCCAGCGCCGCGCTCTTGCGCGGGTTGATCAGGTTGACCCGACCGGGCTTGCCCTCGGCATCGGGCAGGCGCTCGGCGCCCTGCAGGATCAGCGCCTTCAGCTGCACCGGCGTCAGCGCGGGCTTGAGCGCGAGCAGCTTGGCGGCCAGATTGGCCACCTGCGGGCTGGCCATGCTGGTGCCGCTGAGCTTGAGGCGCTCGCCGCCGGGCACCGGGCTGTCCACCTCGAAGCCATTGGCATGCACCACCACCGTCTTGCCGAAGGTGGAGAAGCTGGTCTCGCTGCCGCTGTGATCGACCGCGCCGGCGGTGATCAGATTGGGCAGTTCCAGGCCGGCCGGGATGTATTCCTGGAAGTCGGCGCTGTTGTCCTCGTTGCCGGCGCCGGCCACGAAGAAGATCTCGGGCGCCCCGGCGATGGCCTCGCGCAGCGCATCGCGCTCGATCTTGAACAGGCGCAGCGCCTCCTGCTTGCGCGCCTCGGGCGCGCCGCCCAGGTTGTGATAGGCCAGCGCGGCCTCATAGGCGGTCGGGCCGTAGCGCCAGCTCATGTTGACGACGCGCACGCCGGCCTGCTTGAAGCCCGCCACCATCGCCCGGTAGGAGGCGGCCACGGCCTGCGCGCGCGGCTCGCTGAGCTTGGGCGGCACGCTCTCGGCGCTCCACAACATGGTGCCGGCATAGACCTGCGCGAAGGGGTTGCCCTCCACCGCGATGCCGGCCACATGGGTGCCGTGCACATACAGGCCGGCGAGCGCCATGTCCTCGCTGAAGCCCTTCACCTGCTCGGCCTTGAGGCCGGCCATGGTGCCGCGGAACTGGCGCGAGTCGGGGGTGTCGAGCGCCGCGCGCTGGTCCATCGAGCCCTTGATGAGGCTGCGCAGCTGCGGCCAGCGCGGCGCCGCCTCGCCCAGCGGACGCAGCAGATCCTTGGCCGGCTGCCCCTCGGCATCGAAGGCCATGCCGCGCGCGGCGGCGGGCTTGAAGAGGTTCAGGTCCACGCCCGAGTCCCACACCGCCAGCACCACCGGCTGCGCCTTGGCATCGGCGGGGATCGCAAAGGTGCGCGGCGTCCAGAGATCGGCCTTGGCCTGGGCCTGGCTGTTGGCGTCCAGCACCGCCTGCAGGCCGGCCACGATGGCCGCCTGGTTGGGCGGCAGCAGTTCCAGCTGCAGCCGCGCGCCGATGATGGCCAGCACCATCTGGTCGGGCAGCACCAGATTGCCGTTCTTGGCCATCGCATCCAGCTGGCTCTTGAAGGCGCCGCGCACCAGTTCCGGGTTGTAGGTCTCGATGCCGCCCTTGGTGCTCTTCAGGTTGTCCTGCACATCGGCCCAGGGCATGGCCGCGAAGTGGCGCTGCACCTCGGCGCGCAGCCAGGCGCTGTCCTGCCGCTGCAGCTTCTGCTGGGCCAGCAGCTCGGTCAGCACGCCGCTGCTGAGGCGGGCGCCGGCCTTCTCCTGCAGCGCGCGTGCCTTGGCCGTCCAGGCCGGCACGGCGGCCCAGTCGCCGCGCAGCTGCGCCAGCGTGGCCATGGCGCCGTAGTACTCGCGCAGCGTCGCGGCATCGCGGATGTCGTAGCCGGCCAGGTCGGCCTGCACATCGGCCTCGAGCTTGGCGCCCAGCGCCTGCAGGGCGCTCAGCGGCGCCGCCAGGTAGTCGCTGGGCAGTTGCTCCAGCGTGCGGCTGCGGCGCGGCAGCTGGTCGGCGCGGGTCACCACCTGGCGCTCGGCCTGCGGCGCGAGCTGGGTGGCGGCCGGGCCTGGCGTCTGTGCGCCCGCGGCAAGAGAGGCCAGCACCAGGCCGGCGGACAAGGTGGTCATCAGAGGTTTTGTCATGGTCGCAGCAATGCAATGAACAAGGTGGGCGCACGATAGCGGCGCGCCACCCCGGTGGCCTTGGTCATGCGGCGAACTGTGGCTGCGGCGGGATGGATGGCAACCGGCGCCGCCAGCGTGCTTCCAGCACCAGCATGGTGGCGAGGTAGACCAGCACCACCAGGGCCGGGATCAGCACGAAGCGCTGGCCGGGGAAGCACAGCCAGGCGAGCAGGATCAGCGCGGTGCGCGCCAGCGCGTGGGCAAGGCCGATCCAGTGCTGGATGATCCAGGAGAAGGGCAGCCACATCAGGCCGGCCAGGATGCCGATGCTCAGCGGCAGGGAGCTGGCGTCCTGCATGCCGAAGGGCAGCGCGATGGCGAACACCAGCAGCGCCTGCAGCATGCCGGCCATGAAGAGGCGGTCGAAGCTGTTGCGGGGCCGCCGGCGGCCCAGCAGGTCCTCGCCGGTGAAGCGCGCGATCAGCAGGCCCAGGTAGAAGATCGCGCCGGTGGCGAGGTAGAGGGTCAGCACCGCGGTGCGCACACTGCAGGTGGCGCCAACCACAGCGATCAGCGCCCAGGCCAGGGTGCCGGCTAGGGGCATGGCGAGAAAGCGACGCTGCGCGAATTCGGCGCGCTGCGCCTCCAGGCTGAGGTGGCTGCTCATGTCGTGCTCCTTGTTGAACATGGGAGCACGATAGGAAACGAGTCGCCCGGCCGCCGCCACCGGGCGACGGATAGACAACCGTCGAGACGAATCAACAGCTCAGCGCAGGCTGCGGTAGTCGACCACGCAGCGGAAGCCCAGATAGTCGGCGCCGCGCGCCTCGTCGCTGCTGGACCAGCGCAGCGAGGCGCGCGCCTCGGCCAGGTCGTTCAGGTAGGAGCCGCCCTTCATCACATGCGAGCCTTCGCCCCAGGGCGAGGCGGTGAGCTCCCAGAGATTGCCGGCCATGTCGGCCGCGCCATAGGGGCTGTTGCCGGCCGGGTAGCTGCCCACCGCGGCGAGCAGGCGGCGCGCATTGCGCTCGCCATGGAAGCGTTTGGCGTCGGGCTCGTTGCCCCAGGGCCATTGGCGGCCATCGACGCCGCGCGCCGCCTTCTCCCATTCCTCCTCGCTGGGCAGGCGGCCGCCGACCCAGCGGCAATAGGCGTCGGCGGCCTGCCAGCTGAGGTAACGCGCCGGTTCATCGGGCTTGCCGCGCGCGTTCCAGGCCGCGGGGCAGGCCGAGCTGGCCGGCTGCTCGGCGCAGGCCTGCGCGACATAGCGGCCGAACTGCGCGTTCGTGACCTCGGTGCGCTGCACATAGAAGGCGTCCAGCCAGCGGTGCGCGAGCGGCTTGTCGTTGTCGAACAGGCTGATGTAGCGCACCCCCAGGCTGCGCATCAGCAACTCGCGCGCCGCGCGCTCCGAGCCCAGCGTGGCGCAGCCGGCCGGCACCAGCAGCAGGGTGTTGCCATCGCGGCCCTCGCGCGCCTCGCCGCTGCGCGGATTGGGCAGGCGGCTGAGTTCGGGCAGGGCCAGCAGCAGCGGCGCGCCACGCTCGCCCGGCAGCTCCTTCAGCGCCGGGCGGAAGCTCAGCCCCATCGAGCCGAGCAGATCGCCCAGCACGGTCTGCAGATCGCGCGCCACTTGGTGGCCGCTGGTGTAGCGCAGCTCGCCAGGCAGCGGCGCCTCGACATACTGCGGCGCATCGACATTCGCGCCCAGCGCGGTGAGCGCCGTCGCCAGCGTGTTCATCAGGCCCAGCTCGCAGGCACCGCTGTACTGGATCGCCACGCGCCGCCCGCGCAGCGACTCGGCAGCCTGGCGCGCCGAGCCATCGCTGGTGACCTGGGCGATCGCCACCGCGGCGCGCGCGCCCTCGGTCTTGCTTTCCTGCACGCGTTCGGCCGCCTGCATGGTGGTCTGGGCGAGCTCCGCGTCATGGCTGCGGCCGCGCGTCCAGACAAAGCCGCCCACGCCCAGCGCGGCCACCAGCACGCCCACCAGCACATGGCGGCGCTGCCGCACCTGGGCCACCGCCTGCGCGGCCGCCTGCCGGCCGGCCTCCAGCAGGCTTTGCTGGCTGGCCTGCACATAGTCGACCATGTCCTGGGTCAGATGGGCATCCCAGCCGTCCACCAGGCCCTGGGCATCGCGCAGCGCCTGGCCGGTGAGCAGCGAGGCCGGGTCGCGCTCGGCGCGCTGCCAGCGCTCCTGCGCGAAGGCGAGCGCACCGCGCAGGCGCAGCTGCGGGCCATGCTCGTCCAGCAGGCGCTGCAGGGCCGGGCAGGAGGCCGGCGGCAGCGGCCACAGCAGCTGCAGCTGCAGTTCGCCGTCGCGCTGCTCGAGATGCAGCACGCGCTCGCGCACCAGCCAGAACAGCGCCGGCGCGGCGTTCGCATCGTGCCCGCGCAGCTGGCTGACGCGCTGCCAGCTGCTGCTGCGCCAGGCCCAGGCGGCCTCCCCGCCCAGCTGCAGCAGCCACAGCAGCAGGCCCTCGGCGCGCGCGCGCAGCGGCGCCGGGTTGCGCGCCAGCGCCGCGTCCACATGGGCGGCATAGGCAGCGGGCACGCCGCCGCGCGCGGCATAGCTTTCGTTGGCCAGAAAGCCGTGGCGCGCGCTGTCCCACAGGCCCGGCAGCAGCAGCTGGCCCAGGCTGAGCGGCTCGCAGCCCAGCTGCAGATCGGCCTCCAGGCGCTCCAGCAGGCCGGGCTCGAAGGCCATGCCGGTGCGCAGCGCCGGCACGTCCAGGCGCGGGCGTTCGGGCGGCGCCGCGGCGGCATGCAGCTCGACGCTGCGGCCTGGCCAGGCCGGCAGGCCATGGCGGCCGATCAGCAGCAGGCGCGCGGCCGGCCCGGCGCCAGCCATCACGCGCTGCAGCTCGGCCAGCCAGGCGGCGCGCGGCAGATCGGCACGCCCATCGTCCATGCTCAGGCCGGCCGGCAGCTCGTCGGCGTGATCGACGATGGTGATGCGCGGCGGCGCCTCGGCTTCAGGAGCCTGCCACTGCGCCAGCCAGTCGGGCTGCAGGCGCGCATCGATCCACAGCAGCTCGGGGGCCGGCAGGCCCAGCGCGCCGCGCCGCAGCGCCGGCAGCAGGCCGCTGGCCACCAGGGTGGTCTTGCCCACGCCCGAGGGTCCCAGCAGCTGCATGCCGTACAGCTCGCCCAGGCCCTGCAGCAAGGCCTGCAGCGCCGCCTCGGGCAGGTCGAGCAGGCCGGCATGGGCCTCGCCGCCAGGCGCCAGGCCGGCATAGGGATTGAAGCTGGCGGTCGGCGCGGCCGCGACGGCCTCGGCGCCCACGCGCTGGTTCAGCTGCTGCACCAGCAGGTCGAATTCCACCTGCCGCTCGGGCCAGCCGCGCAGGTCCACCGGCTGCAGATCGGCCATGCCGCGCAGCGCCAGCGCCAGCAGCTCGGGCTCGGCGCCGGGCAGCAGCACCGGCAGCACATGCACGGCCTGGGCGGCGGTGCGCGCCTGCTCGACCTCGCGCTTCTGCCAGGGCGAGAGCCCGCCGGCGTCCAGGCACAGCAGCAGATGGCGGCTGTGGTGCAGGGCCTGGGCGGTGGCCTGCGACCAGCTCTCGCCCGGCACCAGGGCGGAGTTGTCGAGATAGACGCGCACGCCGCAGCGCCGCAGCGCCTGCTCCAGCGCCTCGGCCAGCGGCGCCGCGCTGCCGCGCGAGATGAAGGCGTCGTAGTCGGCGAAGCGGCGCGTCGGGTCGTAGCGCAGCGTGGTCTCGGCGCCGGGCGCCGGCGGCGCGGCGGCGGCGCCCGCGTCATCGCCCGGCTCGGGCCGCGCCGGCCACAGCGCCGCGCGCGCCGCCGGCTGCAGGCGCAGCATCGCGCCATCGCCCAGCATCACCAGCGCGTCGGCCAGGCATTCGTAGGCCGCGCCGATGCTGGCCAGGCGCTCGCGCCGTGCCGGGTCGGTCACCACCACTTCCTCGAAGGCGTACTCGGGCTCGTAGGGAATCGCCAGCGACTCGGCCGACACGCCCGCCAGCACGGCCGGGATCTGGCCCTCGAAGGTTTCCTGGAAGCGCTGGTAGAAGGCCTTCAGCAGGGCCGGGTCGCGCTGCTCGATGCGCGCCGGCACCACCAGCAGCTCGAGCGGCCGGCCATGGCGCAGCGCCATCACCGGCGCCGAGCAGAAGTCGCGCGCCACGTCCAGCGTGCCTTGCAGGTTCTGGTGGTTGGCGGCGCTCATCATCACCACCACGTCGGCGAGCTGGTAGGCGCACACCCCGCCCATCTCGGTGACGCCGGTGCGCGAGTCCACCAGCACCGCGTCGTAGCGCCCCTGCGGGCCGGTGAGTTCGCGGCGCAGCCATTCGAAGAAGGCCTCGCCCTCCCAGTTGTAATAGAAGTCCTGCCAGTCGAAGGTGCGCACCTCCAGCGCATAACGCCGCAGGCCCTCGCCCGGGCTGCGGCAGCCGGCGGTCAGCAGGTCCAGCCGCCCGCCCTCGCCGACGCGCTCGTAGATCGGGAACACGAAGCGCGCCAGATTGCGGAAGGCGCCCGCCTCGAGCGACTCGCCGCGGCCCGCCAGGCTGTCCTTGAAGGCGCGCAGCAGGTCGATCAGGCCGGGGTTGGCGAGCGCGGCGTCCTTGTCGATCGGGTAGTAGCGCTCCAGGCCCGGCGCTTCGAGGTCGAAATCGATCGCCAGCACGCGCATGCCGCGGCGCGCCAGGCGGTCCGCCACATTGGCCAGCGCCATCGAGCGGCCCACCCCGCCCTTGAAGGAATAGAAGGTGTAGATCATGGGGCGCCGAAGGCCAGGCGCTTGAAGGCGGCGCGGCGCTCAGGGTCGGCGGCCTGGGCGTCGGTGACGGCCAGGGTCTCGGGGATGGCCAGGCGCAGCCAGCGCCGCAGCCTTGCGCTGCTGTTGATGGACAGCTCGCAGCGCGGGTCAAGCTTGCTGCCGAAGCGGTCCACCAGCGCGCCGACATTGAAGGGGCCGGCCACGCTGACGAGCTTGTCGAGCGCGGTGGCGGCCGGGTCCAGCGGCGAGAGCGTGGCCACGCTGACGTTGGCATCGCTGACGAACATCGAGGCATAGGGCCGCAGATCGGGATGCAGCATCGAGAGCTCGTCGATCAGCACCAGGCAGCCGCGCGCGCGCGCCGCCTCGTAGGCGCTGGCGGCGGGCATGCCCTCCTGCAGGCGCAGCGGGTCGAAGGGATAGGGCCGCAGGCGTACGCGGTTGCCGGCCAGCGCCGCATGCTCCTGGCGCGCCAGGAAGGGCTGGCTGTTGAGGCGCGTGACGGCATCGGCCAGCAGCTCGTCGGCGCTGCGCGCGCCGAAGGGCCGCCATTGGCCGCGCTGCGCGCCGTAGCGCGCGGTCCAGTCGCTGCCGGCGCCGGCGAGCCGGGCCGTGACATCCTGGAAATAGGCGTAGGCGTCGGCGCCCAGGCGATCGCGCACCTGCTCGGGCGCGTCGGCCAGGGCGCGCGCCTCGGCGGCGGTCATCGCAATGGTGGTGCAGGCCAGGCCCACCAGGGCCTCGTCGTCGAGATCCAGCTCATCGGCCGGCAGGGCCGCCTGCAGATCGGCGAGTTCGCCGCCCAGGCTGCCGGCCGGGCTGGCCAGCCATTGCGCCACCGGCAGCACACGCCGCACCGGCCAGGCCGGCGGCAGCGCGGCGGCATCCACGCCAGCGTTCAGCACGAAGGCACCGCCCAGGCGCTCGCCCAGCCAGCGCATCAGCTCCGCGCCGGCGGCCGAGGCCTGCAGGCGCGCCAGCGAGGCCGGGCTCAGCAGCAGCGCCACCGAGCGCGCGCGCGCCGCCAGCGCATCGAGCGTCGCCAGCTCGGCATCGGACTCGGGTGTCCAGGCGCGCGCCTGGCAATGCCAGGCCGGCGGCATGGCGTCGCGCAGGCGCTGCAGGGCGGCGTCGTCGCTGCCGCGCACGCCCAGCAGCAGCAGGCCACAGGCCAGGCGCTGCGGATGCGGCGGCGCCGAGGGCTCCATCAGCGAGTTGCCGCGCCCGGCCGCCTGCTCGCGCCGCACCGCCTCGCCCGCACCGGCCTGCCGGCGCTCCTGCTCGTGCAGGGCCTGGCTGACCTTGAGGGCCAGGTCGCTCGGGTCGCTGAACTGGTTGCTGGTCTGGGCCGTGCCGTCGCCCAGCTCCTGGCGCAGCTTGACGATGTGCGCATGGGCCTCGCTGTCTTCCTCGAAATACTCGCCCGGCCAGCCCTTGCGCGGGCGCAGAAAGATCAGCCGCGGCTTGCCGGCGTCGAGCGCGGCGCGGTATTCCAGCTCGGTGATGGACTGGCTCTGGCCGGGCGGCAGCCAGCCATAACGCCATGCAAACACACCCACATAGATGTCGCAGCCGCGCACATCGTCCACGCATTGCTGCAGCGTCGGCTGCGGGGTGGCGAGGTAGCTGTCCACCACCACATGGCCATCCTTGCGCAGCGCGTCCATCACGCCGGCCCGGTAGTCGCGCAGATCGTCCAGGGTCGAAGACAGGTAAATCTTCATTGGCGGTGACTCCCTGGGCCGGATTCTGCAGCCGGCCCGCCGCCCCTGCCTATCCCGAGGATCACGGCTGCATCAACGCAGCCTAGCGCACCGTCAGCGCACCCTTAAGCGGGGCCGCTCCATGGCCTCGCCCATGCGCCCGACCAGCGCCGCCTGCGCAAAACCATGGCGCGAGAACACCGCCAGCACGGCGTCCAGCGCGTCCGGCGCGCAGGCCACCAGCAGGCCGCCGCTGGTCTGCGGGTCGCTCAGCAGGGCCTGGTCCTCGGGCGCGAAGCCGGCGGGCAGCTCCACCTCGGCACCGTAGCCGGCCCAGTTGCGGCCCGAGGCGCCGGTGACGTAGCCCTGGCCGGCGAGCGCACGCACGCCGTCCAGCAGGGGCACGCGCGCCCAGTCGAGCTCGAGCGCGCAGCCGGCGCCGCGCGCCATCTCCAGCGCATGGCCGGCCAGGCCGAAGCCGGTGACGTCGGTGATCGCATGCACGCCCGGCAACTCGGCCAGGTCGGGGCCGGGGGTGTTGAGCCGGGTGGTGTTGGCGATCATCTGCGCATAGCCGGCCTCGCCCAGCTGCCCCTTCTTGAGCGCCGCGCTCATCACGCCCACGCCCACCGGCTTGCCCAGCACCAGCAGGTCGCCGCTGCGCGCATCGGCATTGCGCTTGACGCGCTTGGGGTGCACCAGGCCCAGCGCCACCAGGCCGTAGATGGCCTCCACCGAATCGATGGTGTGGCCGCCGGCGATCGGGATGCCCGCCTGGCGGCACACCGCGGCGCCGCCCTCCAGCACCCGGCCGATGGTGGCGGTGGAGAGCCGGTTGATTGGCATGCCCACCAGGGCCAGCGCCATGATGGGGCGGCCGCCCATCGCGTAGACATCGCTGATCGCGTTGGTGGCGGCGATGCGCCCGAAGTCGAAGGGATCGTCGACGATGGGCATGAAGAAATCGGTGGTGGCGACGAGGGCCTGCTCGTCGTTGAGCTGGTAGACCGCGGCGTCGTCGGCGGTCTCGATGCCCACCAGCAGCTCCTGTGGGATCGGCATGCTGGACGTGCCCCTGAGGATCTCCGACAGCAGGCCCGGCGCGATCTTGCAGCCGCACCCGCCGCCATGCGAGAGCGAGGTCAGGCGGGGTTCGTCGAGCGGGGTGCTGGGGGGCGTGGTGGCGGCGTTTGTCATGGTGCAGCGGTGCGTCAGGGATGGCGGCAAGCATAGCCGCCCACCCGGCCTAGCGCAGAATCGCCGCATGCGCCGCCCCCTGCTCTGCTGCCTGCTGGCCTGCCTTCTGATCGGCTCTGCCGGTGCCCAACCCGCCGTGCAGGTGGGCTCCAAGCGCTTCACCGAAAGCTATGTGCTGGGCGAGCTGGTGCGGCAGAGCCTGCAGCGCGCCGGCGTCGCCGCCGAGCACCGGCAGGGCCTGGGCAACACCGCCATCCTGGCGCAGGCGCTGCAGTCCGGCAGCATCGACGTCTATCCGGAATACACGGGCACGATCGCGCGCGAGCTGCTGAAGCTTGAGGGCAGCCCGCCGGACCTGCCCGCGCTCAACCAGGCACTGGCGGCGCGCGGCCTGAAGGCGGCGGTGCCGCTGGGCTTCAACAACAGCTATGCGCTAGCGATGCGCGAGGCCGATGCGGCGCGCCTGGGCGTGGACTCGATCTCGGCGCTGGTGCGGCTGGCGCCGGCCGATGCGGCGCGCCTGCGCCTGGGGCTCTCGCACGAGTTCCTGCAACGCGCCGACGGCTGGCCCGGCCTGGCGCGCGCCTACGGCCTGCGGCTGGCGGCGCCGGCCGGCATCGACCATGGCCTGGCCTATGAGGCCCTGGCGGGCAGCCAGGTGGACCTGATCGACGTCTACACCACCGACGCCAAGCTGGCGCGCCTGCCGCTGCGCGTGCTGCGCGACGACCGTCACTTCTTCCCGCGCTACGACGCCCTGCTGCTGATGCGCGCCTCGCTCGATGAGCGCCCCTTGGCCGCCGCGCTGGCCGGCCGCATCGACGCGCGCCGCATGATGGAGCTGAACGCCCAGGTGGAGCTGGACGGGCGCAGCTTCGCCGCGGTGGCAGCGGGCTTCCTGGCCGAGGGCCAGGCGGCAGCGGCGCCAACGACCGAGGGCCGTGCCGGCCTGTGGCAGCGCCTGCTGGCGCCCGATCTGTGGCGCCTGCTCGGGCAACACCTGACCCTGGTGCTAGGCTCGCTGGCGCTGGGCGTGGCCCTGGGCGTGCCGCTGGGCATCTGGGCCTGGCTCAACCCGCGCCTGGCCGGCCTGCTGATGGCAGCGGTGGGGCTGCTGCAGACCCTGCCCTCGCTGGCCCTGCTGGCCTTTCTGATCGCCCTGCTGGGCCGCATCGGCTTCGTGCCGGCGCTGCTGGCCCTGTTCCTCTACGCCCTGCTGCCCATCGTGCGCATGACGCATGCCGGCCTGCAGGGCGTGCCGGCGGGGCTGCGCGAGGCCGGCCGGGCGCTGGGCCTGCGGCGCGCCCAGCTGCTGCGCAGCATCGAACTGCCGCTGGCCCTGCCGGTGCTGCTGGCCGGAATCAAGACCGCCGCGGTGCTGAACGTGGGCACCGCCACGGTGGCGGCCTTTGTCGGCGCCGGCGGCCTGGGCGAGCGCATCGTCGCCGGCCTGGCGGTGAACGACAGCGATCTGATGCTGGCCGGCGCCCTGCCCGCGGCCGCGCTGGCCCTGCTGGTGCAATGGCTGTTCGATGCGCTGGAGCGCTGGGCGCGGCCGGGTTTGAATCGCTGAAGCGGCGCGGCCATTGGCGTTCAGCCGCGCACCTCGACCTGGCGCCTGTAGCCCTGCTGGCGCGGCAGGGCGATGCGCAGGACCCCGTTCTCGTAGCGGGCCTGTGCCTGGTTCACGTCCACGGCTGCGGGCAGATGGATGTCGCGACGGAAGCTGCCGTAGGCGCATTACACCAGGCGGTAGTGGCCACGATCGAACTCCGCGTCGCAGCGCTTGTGCCCCGACACGCTGAGCACCTGCGGCGAACTCATCTCGATGCGGAAGTCCTCACGGCACATGCCGGGTGCCTCGATGCGCACGCTGAGCTGCTGCTCGTCGGCATAGATGTCCACCGCCATGAAGGTCCAGCGCGCCGGTGGCGGCCAGCGTGCGTCGAAGGCGGCCGCCGGCTTGGGCTGCGCGGCGGCGGCGCCTTCGGCCGGTGACTCCGCGACGGACCAGAACCGGGTCAGCGCGCCGCTGGCGCGCGCGCCCAGCTCACGCCAGCCCTCGGACAGCGATTCCCAGGCCTGGCCGGCACCATGCTTCAACTGCTCTGCGAGTTTGCTCATGGTTTCGGCCTCCGACTCAGCCCGCCGTCACCGCGATGCGACGCGGTTGGGCATAGGCCTGCTTGGGAATGCGCAAGGTCAGCACGCCGTCCTTCAGCTTGGCATCGATGCCCGCGCTGTCGAGTTCGCCACTGAGGGTGAAGCTGCGGCGATAGCAGGGCACGCGCAGCTCTGCATAGACGGCCTCCAGATCCTTCGGCGTCTGCGGCTGCACACGGCCCTCTATCGTCAGGGCGTCGCCTTCGACGCGCACCTCCAGCAACTCCTTGGGCACGCCGGGCATATCGGCCAGCAAGGTGATGCCGCCTTCGTCCTCAAACACGTCGACCTGCGGCTGCACGGCACGCTCGTCGCGCTGCGCATCATCCCGCTGCTGCGTCTGATTCATGGGGGATTGGCTCATGATCGCTACTCCTATGTCTGGCAGTTGGATGGCCTTACTGCACCGCGATGCGCTTGGCTTGCGCGGACTCACGGCGCGCGATGCTGACCTGCAGCACGCCGTCGCGGTAATTGGCACGCACATGCTCGGGATCGATGTCCTCGGGCAGCGCCACCGCGCGGTCAAAGCGGCCGCAGACACGTTCACGCGTGTAGACATTCAGGCGAACGGCCCCGTCGCCGGGAATCGCGCTGGCGCGCTCGCCCGCGATGTGCAGCACGCCGCGATCGACGGTGACCTCGATCTTGGCCGGGTCCAGGCCCGGCGCGAAGGCATAGACCTCCACGCTGTTGCGGGTGCGACCGACGTTGATCATCGGCAAGCTGCCTGCGGCCACCGAGCGAATGCTGCTGGGCAGGGTCGAGATACCGAAGGCGTCGTCAAGGTCGCGGCGCAGCCTTTCGAATTGACCGAACAGGCTGCTCGGATAGTTCAGCAATGATTGGTACATGGCTTGAGCTCCGTTCAGGATGTTTGAGATGAATGACCGGCTGGTCGATGCCTGAAATAGGAGCGTCCATCGCCCTTTCAAGAGCCGCCCGGATCCCCAGCATTAGGGAGGGAGGCGCGACGCAAGACCTGACCCCGCCCGCTAGGGCGCGGCGCTGCCCAGCGCCTCGCGCACAAAGCGCACCAGCGCGCGCGCGGTCTCGGAGCCGGCCGGCATCGGCAGGGTGAGCGCCTGGATGGCCTCGCCCTCGCTGAGCTGCAGGCGCCAGCCGGGCAACAGATCCACCAGCCCATCCTCGGGGCCGACGCAGAAATCCGGGCTCAGCACCAGGCCATCGCCATGGCGCGCCATCTGCAGCAGGGCGTCGAGATCGTTGCCCCAGGCGGCGGACCGCAGGGCCATCTCATGGCGCGCGCCGCTGCTCTCGTGCAGCCAGCAGGCCTCGGTGGGATCCTCGTGCTGGCCCACCAGCAGGCAGGGCAGCGCCGCCAGGGCCTGCGGCCCCTCCAGCGGCGCGCGCCCGGCGCGGCCATACAGGCGCACCGCATAGCGCAGCACCGGCTGGGCCACCCAGTCCTCGGGCGGGCGCGCGGTGGCGCGAAAAGCCAGGTCCACGCCCTCGCGCAGCAGGTCCACGCGCCGGTAGTTGAAGATCAGCTCGTAGCGCAGGTCGGGATGCAGGGTCTGGAAGCGCGCCAGCAGCGGCGCCAGCACATGCACGCCGAACACCGGCGCGGCGCTGATGCGCAGGGTGCCGCCGAGCTGGTCGCGCTCGCTGCGCAGCGCCAGGCGTGCGCCCTCGGCCGCCTCGTGCACGGTGCGGGCGCGCGCCAGCAGGCGCCGGCCGGGCTCGGTGAGGCTGAGGCTGCGGGTGCTGCGCGCGAACAGCGCCATGCCCACGGCCGCCTCGATGGCGGCGACGCGCCGGCTCACCGCGGCGCGCGTCAGGCCCAGCTCGCGCGCGGCGCGCGCAAAGCTGCCGGCCTGGGCGATGCGGGCAAACAGTTCCAGGGCGTTGGCGTCCAGGGCCTGGTCGGCGGCGCTGCGGCGGCGATGGGGCGAGAGTTGGGCGGCCACTGTCAACAATCCGGAATCAATGTGTCGTCGGATGCGAGTCTATTCCTTCGATTGTCACCAACCTAGACTGTCTGCATGCGTAATGAAACGGAAATCAGCACCACCCCCACCCAGCTGCGCTGCAGCGACGGCCGCCTGCTGCAAGCCACCTGGCATGAACCGGCCGGCCCGCTGCGCGCGGTGGCGGTGGTGAGCCCGGCGATGGCGGTGGCCAGCCCCTATTACCGCGGCTTTGCCGAATGGCTGGCCCGGCGCGGCTATGCGGTGCTGAGCTATGACTACCGCGGCATCGGCACGAATCTGCAGGGGCGCGTCAGGGACGAGGCCGCCGGTCTGCGCGACTGGGCCGGCCTGGACATGGCCGCCGCGCTGCGCGCCGCCGACAAGCGCCGCCAGCAGGCGCAGCAGAGCCAGGGCCAGGCGCTGGGGCTGCTGGCGATCGGCCATTCCTTCGGCGGCAACGCGGTGGGCATGGCGCCCGGCTTCGAGTGCGCCGATGCCTTGCTGGGCGTGGCGGCACAGGCGGCCGACTGGCGCTTCTGGTCGGGCCTGCAGCGCGCCAAGGCCATGCTGTTCTTCCACGCCCTGCTGCCCGGCCTGAGTCATCTGCTGGGCCATGGCCCGGCCTGGCTGCTGGGCGCGCGCGCCCAGGCATTGCCGAAGGCGGCGGCGCTGGATTGGGCGCGCTGGGGCCGGCGCCGCGGCTATATGTTCAGCGACCCGAGCCTGCAGGGCCAGCTGGGCCACCACCGCTACACCGGCCCGGTGCATCTGTGGAATGTCAGCGACGACAGCCTGTTCGGCCCCGCCCCCGCGGTGGACCATCTGGCGCGCCAGTTCCGCAGCGCGGCGGTGCAACGCCACACCCTGGACCCGCGCAGCCTGGGCCTGCGCGCGATCGGCCACTTCGGCATGTTCAGGCGCGAGCTGGGCGAGCGCATCTGGCCGCTGCTGCTGGCACCGATCGAGCAGGCCACGCCGGTGCTGCGCGAGCGGTTGTCCTGAGCCTTTCTCAGAGCTTGCCGGTGAAGATGCGGCCCAGCCAGCCCAGGTACCAGTCCAGCAGACGCTGGAAGCGGCTCCTGGGCGGCGCTGCCGCTTCAACAGCCACCGCGACACCGTAGCGCGCCTGCAGCGCGCTATTGAAGGCCGCAAAGAAGTCCCCCGCCATCTTCTGCGCCGCCATGTCCACCAGGCGCGAGCCGATCTGCGCGATCTTGCCGCCCACGCTGGCCTGCACCTCGTAGTGCAGCAGCGTCTGCGCCGGGCCCTGGGCCTCCAGCCGTACCTGGGCCTGGCCCTTGCCATGGCCGGCCGCACCGCCCGAGCCCTCGAAGGCGAGCTGGTAGCTGTTGGGCGGCTGCAGATCGGAGAGCCTCAACTTGCCCTTGAACTTGGCCTTCACCGGGCCGATGGACACCGCCACCAGGGCCTCGTACTCATGCTCACCGATCGGTGTGAGCGCTTCGCAGCCGCTGATGGCGGCCTTCAGCATCTCGGTGTTGTTGAGCGCCTCCCAGGCCTGGGCCTGGGTGACGGGAAGGGTTTCCTGGCCGGTGAGATTCATGGTGTTCTCAGCATAGCCGCCAGCTGCTCAAGGCTGGCGAGGTTGTGGGCGGGCAGGTGCTGGCTCACCTGCGGCAGCAGCGCGCGGATGCCGGCGGCCTTGGGCTCGAAGCCCTCATAGCGCAGCAGCGGATTCAACCAGATCAGCTGGCGGCAGCGCAGGCGCAGGCGCGCTGCCTCCCGGGCCAGGGCCTCGCAGCGCGGGTCGTCGTCAGCGCCCTGCTCCAGCCCGTCGGTGATCAAGAGCACGGTGGCGTCGGCGGGCAGCACGCGCCGCGCCCAATGCTGGTTGAACTCATGCAGGCAGGCGCTGATGCGCGTGCCGCCCGACCAGTCCGCCACGCGGCGCGACACCGCGGCCACCGCCAGATCGGGGTCGCGCTGGCGCAATAGGCGCGTGATGGGCGTGAGCCGGGTGCCGAACACAAAGCTCGCGACGCGCGGCGCATGGCGCTGTTGCTGCGGGTTGGCCAGGCCATGGGCCAGGTGCAGCAGCATGCGCGAATAGCGGCTCATCGAGCCCGAGATATCGGCCAGGATCAGCAGCGGCGCCACGCGCAGGCGCGGCCGCTCGCGCCGCAGGGCAAGACCCGGCCCCCGGGCCGAAGCGCGCAGGCTGGCGCGCCAGGCCACCCGGCCCTGCGCGGCCGGCGCCCAGCGGCGCGTCGGGCGGCGCGGAAACAAGGTCTGCAGCTGGGCCAACAGCCGCTTGGCCTGGGCCCATTCGGCAACCGTCATGGTCTCGAAGTCGCGCTGGCGCAGCAGCTCGCGCTGGCTCCAGGTGAGCGTGGCGTCGAGCTCGATGCGTGACTCCTCCGTCGGTGGCGGCGGCAGTTTCGCCGCCTGCGGGAACAGCGCGTCGGCGAGGCGGCGGTTCTCGGGCGGTGGCGGTGTGCCCGGCTTCGCCTGGGCACGCGGCAAGAGCATCGCCATCACCCGGCCCATCAGGTCGGGGTCGCGCCAGAAGATGTGAAAGGCCTGCTCGAACAGGGCACGGTGCTCCTGGCGGTCCAGCAGGCAGGCCGCCAGCGTGGCCTTGAAATCGCGCCGCGAGGCGATGCCGCCGAGCTGCAGGGCCTGCAGGCAGAGCTCGATGCGATCGGTGCCCACGCGCAGGCCCGCATCGCGCAGCACGCGCGCGAAGTGCGTGACGTTCTCGTGGAGATGTGGCCCCCCCTGCCCGTCGCCTGCGGCGCCGTTCAGCCCCCCGAGGGGGTCCCGTTCGCCTTGGGGCGGCCCGGCGGCGGCGGGGTGATCAGCCATGCGTCGCCACGCGCACCTGCTCCAGCAGGCGCGCCGCCTCCGAGCCCTGCACCTTGGCGATGTCGTCCTGGTACTTGAGCAGCACGCCCAGGGTCATGTGCACGGTCTCGGGGTCCAGCACCAGGGCGTTGAGTTCCAGCAGCGCGCGCGACCATTCGATGGTCTCGGCGATGCCGGGCAGCTTGTAGAGATCGATGCCGCGCAGGCCCTGGATGAAGCCGACGATCTGGCGCGCCAGCGCCTCGCCCGCACCGGGCACGCGGCGCTGCAGGATCGCCAGCTCACGCGCCGCATCCGGAAAGCCCACCCAGTGGTAGAGGCAGCGCCGCTTCACCGCGTCGTGGATCTCGCGCGTGCGGTTGGAGGTGATGACGACGATGGGCGGCTCGGCGGCTCGCACAGTGCCGAGCTCGGGAATGGTGAGCTGGAAATCACTCAGCAGCTCCAGCAGAAAGGCCTCGAAGGGCTCGTCGGCGCGGTCCAGCTCGTCGATCAGCAGCACCGGCGGGCCCGGCATCTCCAGAGCCTGCAGCAGGGCGCGCGGGATCAGGAAGCGGCGGGTGAAGAGCTCGTCGGCATGCAGCCGCTGCCCCTCCCTGGCCGCCTGGATCTCCAGCATCTGGCGCGCGTAGTTCCACTCGTAGGCGGCGCTGGCCATGTCCAGGCCCTCGTAGCACTGCAGGCGGATGAGGGGCCGGTCCAGCAGCGCCGCCAGGGTCTTGGCGATCTCGGTCTTGCCGGTGCCGGGCTCGCCCTCCAGGAACAGCGGGCGCTGCAGGCGCAAGGCCAGGAAGACCGCGCAGGCCAGCTCGCGCTCGGCCACATAGTCGTGGGCAAGCAGGCCGGCCGCGCAGTCGTCGATGCTGGAGGGCAGCGCCGCCATCAGCCTGCGGCTGCCACGGCGCGACCGGCCAGCACCGGGATCAGCGCGGCGCGGTAGGCGGCCGAGCCATGCAGATCGCTGTTGAGGCCATCGGGCTTGATGGACACCAGCTTGGCCGAGGTCTCGCTCCAGCTGCTGGCGAGCGCCGCCTCGATGGTGCTGGCGCGGAACACGCAGGGCCCGGCCCCGGTGACAGCCACCCGCACGCCCGCCGCCGTCTTGGCCACGAACACGCCGACGATGGAAAAGCGCGAGGCCGGCTGCTTGAACTTCTGCCAGGCCGCCTTGAGCGGCACCGGGAAGCTCACCGAGCTGATGATCTCGCCCTCCTGCAGCGCCGTCTCGTACAGGCCCTTGAAGAAGTCATCCGCGGCGATGCTGCGCCTGTCGGTGTGGATGGTGGCGCCCAGAGCCAACACGGCCGCCGGGTAGCAGGCCGCCGGATCGTTGTTGGCCAGGCTGCCGCCCAGGGTGCCGCGGTTGCGCACCTGGCGATCGCCGATATGGCCGGCCAGATCGGCCAGCGCGGGAATAGCCTGCTGCACCTCCTTGGACGCGGCCACGGTGGCATGGGTGCTCATCGCACCGATCACGACGCGGCCGTTGTCCACGCGTATGCCCTTGAGATCGGCCAGCGCACTCAGGTCCACCAGCGAGGCCGGTGCGGCCAGGCCCAGCTTGATGGCGCCCAGCAAGGACTGACCCCCGGCAATGATCTTGGCATCCAGGGCGGCGGCGGCGCGCGCCGCATCGGCCAGGGTGGCGGCTTGGGTGTAGTTGAAGCTCATGAGTGATCCCCTTTCCTTCAACGCGATGCTTGGATGGCTTGCCAGACGGCATGCGGCGTGGCGGGCATGGGCACATCCTTCACGCCGATGGCGTTGCAGATGGCGTTGATCACCGCCGGTGGCGAGCCGATCGCGCCGGCCTCGCCGCAGCCCTTCACCCCCAGGGGGTTGTGGGTGCAGGGCGTGCCCTTGGCGGTCCTGATCTGGAAGCTGGGCAGGTCGTCGGCGCGCGGCATGGCGTAGTCCATATAGCTGCCGGTGAGCAGCTGGCCGCTCTCGACGTCGTAGATGCCATGCTCCAGCAGCGCCTGGCCGATGCCCTGCGCGATGCCGCCCTGCACCTGGCCCTCGACGATCATCGGGTTGACGATGTTGCCGAAGTCGTCCACCGCGCTGAAGCGGTCCACCCGCACCTGGCCGGTGGCCGGGTCCACCTCGACCTCGCAGACATAGCTGCCGGCCGGGTAGGTGAAGTTGGTGGGGTCGTAGAAGGCGTTCTCGTTCAGCCCGGGCTCGAGCTTGTCGAGCGGGTAGTTGTGCGGTACGTAGGCGGTGAGCGAGACCGAGGCGAAGGGCACGCTCTTGTCGGTGCCGGCCACCTTGAACACGCCATTCTCGAACTCGATGTCGGTGTCGGCCGCCTCCAGCAGATGCGCGGCGATCTTCTTGCCCTTGGCGATCACCTTGTCCACCGCCTTGACGATGGCGGTGCCGCCCACCGAGAGCGAGCGGCTGCCATAGGTGCCCATGCCGAACAGCACCTTGCCGGTGTCGCCATGCTGGATGTCGACATCGTCGATCGGGATGCCCAGCTTGTCGGCCACCACCTGCGCGAAGGTCGTCTCATGGCCCTGGCCATGCGAATGCGAGCCGGTGAAGATGGTGACCTTGCCGGTCGGATGGACCCGCACCTCGCCGGCCTCGAACAGGCCGGCGCGCGCGCCCAGGGCACCGGCGATGTTCGATGGCGCCAGGCCGCAGGCCTCGATGTAGGTGGAGTAGCCGATGCCGCGCTTCAGGCCCTTGGCCTCGCTGACCGCCTTGCGCGCCGCAAAGCCAGCCACGTCGGCGAGTTCGATCACGCCGTTCAGCGTGGCGTCGTAGTCACCGGTGTCGTAGGTCAGGCCCACCGGGGTGGCGTAGGGGAAGCTGTGGATGAAGTTGCGGCGGCGGATCTCGGCCGGGTCCAGGCCCAGCTCATGGGCCGCGGTTTCCACCAGCCGCTCCACCACATAGGTAGCCTCGGGGCGGCCGGCGCCGCGGTAGGCGTCCACCGGCGCGGTGTTGGTGAACACCCCCGTCACCTCGGCATAGATCTTGGGCGTGGTGTACTGGCCGGCCAGTAGGGTGGCGTACAGAATCGTCGGCACGCTGGACGCAAAGGTGGAGAGGTAGGCCCCCAGATTGGCGGTGGTGTGCACGCGCATGGCCAGGAAATGGCCGTCCTTGTCGGTGGCGAGCTCGGCCACGGTGGCATGGTCGCGGCCATGGGCGTCGCTCAGAAAGCTCTCGCTGCGCTCGGCGGTCCACTTGATGGGCCGACCCAGCTGCTTGCTGGCCCAGGTGAGCGCGGTCTCCTCGGCATAGAGAAAGATCTTGGAGCCGAAGCCGCCGCCCACATCGGGCGCCACCACGCGCACCTTATGCTCGGGAATGCCCAGCACGAAGGCGCACATCAGCAGGCGCTCCACATGCGGGTTCTGGTTCGCCACATACAGCGTCCAGCTCTCGTCGCCCGGGTTGTAGCTGGCATTGGCGGCGCGCGGCTCGATCGCGTTGGGGATCAGTCGGTTGTTGCGGAACTCCAGCTTGGTGATGTGCGGCGCGCTGGCAAACACCGCATCGGTGGCGGCCTTGTCGCCGCAGCCCCAGGTGTAGCAGACGTTGTCCGGCGCCTCGTCGTGCACGCTGGCCGGCGCGCCCTTGGCGGCCGCCGCATCCACCACCGGGCTCAGGTCCTCGTAGTCGACCTCGATCAGCTGGGCCGCGGCCTTGGCCTCGGCATAGCTCTCGGCCACCACCAGCGCCAGCTGGTCGCCCACATAGCGCACCTTGCCATCGGCCAGGATGGGATGCTTGGGCTCCTTCATCGGCGAGCCGTCCAGGCTGTTGATGAGCCAGCCGCAGGGCAGGCCGCCGATGCTGCGGAAATGCTCGCCCGTGTAGACATCCAGCACGCCGCTGGCCGCCTTGGCCGCGGCGGTGTTGATGCTCTTGATGCGCGCATGCGCATAGGGGCTGCGCAGGAAGTAGGCGAAGGTCTGGCGCGGCAGCACGATGTCGTCGGTGTACTGGCCACGGCCGGTGAGGAAACGCGCGTCTTCACGACGGCGCACGCTTTGGCCGATCAGGCCTTGCTGGGGTGCGTTCATGGTGGCTGGCTCCTCACTTACTTCATACCTTGAGCGCCGAGCTGCACGGCGCGCACGATGTTCTGGTAGCCGGTGCAGCGGCAGAAATTGCCCTCCAGGCCTTCACGGATCTGCGCCTCGCTGCTGCAGCCATGGTGCTGCACCAGGTCCACCGCGCTCATCACCATGCCGGGGGTGCAGAAGCCGCATTGCAGGCCATGGCATTCCTTGAAGGCGGCCTGCATGGGATGCAGTTCACCATTCGCGGCCGCGAGCCCCTCGATGGTGGTGATCTCGGCGCCGTTCAGCTGCACCGCCAGCACATTGCAGGACTTCACCGCGCGGCCGTTCACATGCACCGTGCAGGCGCCGCACTGGCTGGTGTCGCAACCCACATGGGTGCCGGTGAGCGCGAGATCCTCGCGCAGGAATTGCACCAGCAAGCGGTCGGGCGCGATCTCGCGCGTCACCGTCTTGCCGTTGACCTTGAGCGTCGTTTTCTGGCTCATGATGTCTCCTTGTAGGGGTCAGCGGACCGGGGCCTGCTCACCCTGCGTTTGCCGGATGCGTTGCCCCTAGAACAGCCACGAACTAGGCGCAAAACGAAGCCGGGGTCACTCCCCCGGCGAGGCTTTGCAACGACGTGCGTGGCTGTTCTAGGGGCAACCCGAAGGGAAGGGGCCGGACAGGGCCCATCTCGTCGTTGGACTCCTCGCCAAGGCAGCCAGCCATGGCTTCGTCGTCCGCCTAGACCTGGGCCCTGTCCGGCCCCTTCGCACCGGCAAACGCAGGGTGAACAGGCCCCTGCATGCTCGCGGGGATTCACTGCCCGAACAGCTACCGTTATCCCTCCTGTATGCCCATCCATAGAGCCCGCCACCCCTGGGTTGTGCGTCAAGCTGGCACACTGCTGCGATAGCAAGGGGTTGGCTGCAATGGACAACGTGGATCTGCAGGTGCTGCGCCAGGTGGCGCAATGGCTGGATGATGAAAAGCGCGGCGTGGTGCTGGGCACCATCACGCGCACCTGGGGCTCGGCACCGCGGCCGGTGGGTTCGCTGGTGGCGGTGCGCGACGATGGCCAGATCGCCGGCTCGGTCTCGGGCGGCTGCATCGAGGACGACCTGGTCGCCAAGCTGCGCGAGGGCGCGCTGCGGCTCAGCAGGCCCGAGCTGATCCGCTATGGCGTGGGCGCCGAGGAGGCCACGCGCTTCGGCCTGCCCTGCGGCGGCACGCTGGAACTGGTGCTGGAGCCGCTGGGGCCGGCCTCGCAGGTGCAGGCCCTGCTCGCCAAGCTCGCCGCCGGCGCTCGCGTGCGGCGCGTGCTGGACATGCACAGCGGCGCCGTCAGCCTGCATGCGCCCGAGGCCGGTGCCGATGTGGTGCAACTCAGCGCCACCACCCTCATCACCCACCACGGCCCGCAATGGCGCCTGCTCGTCATCGGCGCCGGCCAGCTCACCCAGTACCTCGCCAACTTCGCGCTGGCGCTGGACTACCAGGTGCTGGTGTGCGACCCGCGCGACGAATACCAGCCCGAGATCCCCGGCGCCCGCATCACCCGCGAGATGCCCGACGACTGCGTGCTGGCCTTTGCCCCGGATGGCCACAGCGCCATCGTGGCCCTGACCCACGACCCCAAGCTCGACGACCTGGCGCTGATGGAAGCGCTCAAGAGCCCGGCCTTCTATGTCGGCGCGATCGGCTCACGCCTCAACCAGGCCAAGCGCCGCGCCCGCCTGGCCGAGCATTTCGGCCTCAGCGAGGCGGAGCTGGCGCGCCTGCACGGCCCGGTGGGCCTGCACATCGGCGCACGCACGCCCCCCGAGATCGCGCTGTCGATCCTGGCGCACATGACCGCCGAACGCTACGGCGTCACGCTCAGCAGTTCGTCGGCCGGCTCGGGCGCGGAGGCGGGCTGCAGCACTTAGGATGGCGCCACCATGATCCATTTGCACTACTACCCCAGCAATGCCAGCTTCGCGCCGCATGTGCTGCTGGAAGAACTGGGCCTGCCCTTCGAACTCAAGCTGGTGGACCGCGACCAGGGCGCACACAAGTCGCCCGCGTACCTGAAGCTCAACCCCATGGGCCTGATCCCGACCCTGGTGGATGGCGAGCTGGTGCTGTCGGAAACCGCCGCCATCCTGCTGCACCTGGCCGACACCCACCCGGCGGCCGGGCTGCTGCCGGCATTGGGCACGGCCGAACGCGCGCAGGCCTACAAATGGCTGATGTGGCTCACCAACACCCTGCAGCCGCTGCTGATGGCCTACTACTACCCGGAGCGCTGGGTGGACGAGGGCAACACCGCCGGCGTGGCCCAGGTGAAGGCCCATGCCGAGGCGCAGATCAGCGCGCCCGGCGGCCTGCTGGACCTCCTGGAAGCCGAGTTCCAGCGCCACCAGGGTCCCTGGACGCTGGGCGCAAGCTACAGCGCGCTGGACCCCTTCAGCTTCATGCTGTGCCGCTGGACGCGCGGCTTCGCGCGCCCGGCGCGCAGCTGGCCGGCGCTGGGCGCCTTTCTGCAGCGCATGCTGGCGCGGCCCGCGGTGCAGCGCGCCATCGCCACCGAACAGCTGCCGCAGCCCTGGATTTAGCTCAGGCCGGCCGGCTGTAGACGTCCCGGTCCAGCCGCTCCATCAGCGCCTCCGGCTTGGCCACCGGCGTGAAACCGAACTGCGCATAGAGCCAGGGCGCGGTGCTGGTGGCGAGCATGAAGCGGCGCAGGCCTTGCAGCTGCGGGTGCGCCAGCACCGCCCGCATCAGCGCCTTGCTGTGGCCGCGGCCGCGATGCTCGGCCAGCACGAACACATCGCACAGATAGGCGAAGCTGGCGCCATCGGTGACGACGCGGGCAAAGCCGATCTGCGCGCCCTCCAGATAGGCGCCAAAGCACAGCGAGTTGGCGATCGATCGCTCCATGGTGGCGCGCGGCAGGCCCAGCGCCCAGCTGGATTCCTGGCTCAGAAAGCGGTGCAGCAGGTCCAGGTCCAGGGCTGCCTTGTCGTCGCTGATGGTGAGTGTCTGCATGGGCCGCATTTCAGCAGAAAGAACCAATGTCGCACAATGGAAGTCATATGACCGAGCTGCTGCTGATACGCCATGGCGAGACCGACTGGAACCGCCGCCAATGTTTCCAGGGCCAGATCGACGTGCCGCTGAACGCCCATGGCCTGGCCCAGGCCGAGCGCCTGGCGGCGCGCCTGCGGGCCGAGCCCATCCAGGCCCTGGTGGCCAGCGATCTGAGCCGCGCGCTGCAGACCGCCGCGCCGCTGGCCCATGCCCTGGGCCTGCAGACCGAGCGGCAGGCGGCGCTGCGCGAGCAGGGCTTCGGCATTCTGGAAGGCATGAGCTTCGACGACATCCGCCGCGCCCATCCCGAGGAGTTCGCGCAATGGGCCCGCCATGAGCCCGATTACGCGCTGCCGGGTGGCGCCGAAAGCCGCCAGCATTTCTTCCAGCGCGTCATCGCCGCGCTGGGCCAGCTGGCGGTGGCGCACCCGCGCCAGACCCTGGCCGTGGTCACCCATGGCGGCGTGCTCGACATGGTGTGGCGCCACGCCCAGGCCCTGCCCCTGCACGGCCCGCGCGAATGCGCCATTCCGAATACCGGCATCAACCGCGTGCGCGTGCGCCTGGACGATGCCGGCGCCGCGCGCTTCGAGATCCTCGACTGGGCCGACGCGGCCCATCTGGAGGGCCTGGCGGATCAGGGCTTGGCGGCCGTGTCGGCCAGGTAGGCGGCCGTCATTTCCTGCGCCAGCTGATCCAGCTTCAGCCGCTCCAGCACGCGCGGGCTGAAATCGAAATCGCGCTGGCTGGTGTAGATGGCCTCGCCCACGCGCGGCAGGCGCGCGCCGGCGCGCGGCCCCAGGGCCGGCAGCAACGGGTGCACGCGCAGGCGCAATACCAGGGCGGCGTTCGCATCGTCGGCAAACACGGCGGTGTCCACCACCAGCTCGCAGCCCTGGCGCTGCGCCTCGCCCAGCACCGCCTCCAGGGTGGCGGCGAGATCGCTGCTGCCGACGCGCAGCAGCATCGGCACGACGCGCCGTCCGGCCGCATCCAGGCTGGCCGCCACCTGCTGGTTGAAGCGCAGATTGAGGCGGTCCCAGGCCAGGTTCTCCGCCTCGCTGCCGAGGTTGCGGCCATGGCCGTAGACGATCAGGCAGGGCGGGGTCTGCGCCATCGCGGCGCAGCCGGCCAGCAACAGGGTAGCGATCAGACCGTGGCGCAACATCGCCGGCAGTCTAAGCCAGCTCCAGCCTGAAGGCGCTCACCGCATCCACCAGCACGCGCGCCTGCTGGCTCAGGCTGTCGGCCGCGGCGGCGGATTGCTCTACCAGCGCCGCGTTCTGCTGGGTCGACTCGTCCAGCTGCGCCACCGCCTGGTTGATCTGCACAATGTCGCGGCTCTGTGCCTCGGCCGCCGCGCCCAGCTCGCCGATCAGGCCCACCACGCGCGCCACCTGCGCATGGATGTCGCGCATGCTGTGGCCGGCCTCGCCCACCAGGCGCGAGCCGGCCTCCACCGTGCTTTCGTTGGCGGCGATCAGCGACTTGATCTCGCGCGCCGCGCTGGCCGAGCGCTGCGCCAGATTGCGCACCTCCGCGGCCACCACCGCAAAGCCGCGCCCCTGCTCGCCGGCACGGGCCGCCTCCACCGCGGCGTTCAGGGCCAGGATATTGGTCTGGAAGGCGATGCCGTCGATCACGCCGACGATGTCGCCGATGCGGCGCGAGGCCGCGTTGATGCCGTCCATGGTGCTGATGACCTGCCCCACCACCGCCGCGCCGCGCTCGGCCGCGCCGCTCGCGACGGCGGCAAAGGCATTCGCCTGGCGCGCCGTCTCGGCGCTGCCCAGTACCGTGCCGGAGAGCTGCTCCATCGAGGCGGCGGTCTGCTGCAGGCTGCTGGCCTGGCGTTCGGTGCGTTGCGAGAGATCGCCATTGCCCACCGCGATCTGGCCGGCGCCGGTGGCCACCGAGTCGCTGCTGGCACGCACCACGCCCACCAGGCTGCGCAAGGCCTCCTGCATGGCATGCAGGGAACGGCTCAGCTGGCCCACCTCGTCGTCCGACTCGGCCACGATGCGCGAGCTGAGGTCGCCGCGCGCGATGCGCTGGGTCACCTGCACCGCCGCCAGCAAGGGCCGGGTGACGCTGCGCGCCAGCCAGTTGGCGATCACCAGCCCGCACATGGCCGCCAGGCCCAGCAGGCCCAGCATCGCCAGGCCGGCGCGCGCGATGGTGGCGTCGGCCTCCTGCTTGGCCTCATCCATGCGCTGGCGCTGCAACTTGACCAGCTCGTTGAGGCTGCCGAAGTAGGCCGTCTGCGTCTGCGAGACCTCGCCCACCAGCAGGTCGCGCGCGGCCTCGTTGTGCCCGGCCAGGCCCTCGCTGATGGCCTGGTCCATCACCTTCACATAGGCCTGGCGCGTCGCCGTGACCTGCTTCAGCAAGGCCCCGCCGGCCTCCGCCGCGAGGCGATCCTCCAGTTGCTTGAGCAGGCCCCGGGTGTCGTTGCGGTTGGCGTCGATCACCGCCTTCTCGGCCTGTTTGGCCGCGGCGTCGCTCAGCAGGGCGATATTGCGCGCGGCACGGGCGGTGACGTTGACGTTGTCCTTGATCTGGCCAAGCAGGCCGACGACCACCAGATGCTGCTCGGTCAGCGCCTGCATCCGCAGCCCCACCTGGCTGAGCGCCAGGCGTCCGAACAGGGCCACCGCCATGCTGACGAGTATCAGGAGCGCAAACCCCAGCCGCAGCCGTGTCGCGATGGAACGGTTTCTCAATGCTTGCATATGCTGAACTCCCTGAGGCAACGGCGAGTTCGGCCCGGCGCATGCGCAGGGACGCGGGCGACCGTCCACACCCGCCCCAGCGCGCCCCCGCCATCATGTTGTTATGCGGCGATTCTGCGCCGCGCCCCCTGCCTCGGCAATCGCCCTCTGGTCGGAAGCCGGGCGGCTTGCTATGGTGGGCCGCATGAGCAGGCAAACCCGCCCATCCACGAGCCGCCGCGCCTGGCTGCAGCAGCTGGGCCGCGTGGCCGGCAGCGGCGCGGTCTATGCGGCGCTGACCCAGCTGGGCCTGGCACAGGCCTCGCCGGCGCGCGCCGATTTCGGCCTGGGCCGCGCGCCCAAGGGGGCCCGCGTGCTGGTGCTGGGGGCAGGTCTTGCCGGCCTGGTATCGGCCTATGAGCTGCAGCGCGCCGGCTACCAGGTGCAGCTGCTGGAATACCAGGCACGCCCCGGCGGCCGCTGCTGGACGCTGCGCGGCGGCGACCGCTACACCGAGCTGGGCGGCGCCAGCCAGCATTGCGAGTTCGCGCCGGGCGAGTATTTCAACCCCGGCCCCTGGCGCATCCCCTACCACCACCATGGCGTGCTGGGCTACTGCAAGCGCCTGGGCGTGGCGCTGCAGCCCTTCATCCAGGTCAACCACAACGCCTATGTGCATGGCCAGCAGGCCTTCGGCGGCAAGCCGCAGCGCTGGCGCGAGCTGCAGGCCGATTTCCAGGGCCAGGTGAGCGAGCTGCTGGCCAAGGTGGTGCAGCAGCATCAGCTCGACGAGACCCTCAGCAGCGAGGACCAGGCACGCCTGCTGGAGGCCCTGCGCAGCCATGGCGCCTTGGATGCCCAGGGGCGCTACCGCGCCGGCGAGATCGCCGCCGAGCGGCGCGGCTTCGGCCCGCAGCCGGGTGGCGGCGTGTCTGCCGCGCCGCCACATGATCAGCCGCTGGGCCTGCATGATGTGCTGGCCAGCGGCCTGGCCGGCCGGCTCGATCTGGGCAGCGGCTTCGAATACCAGATGCCGCTGTTCCAGCCGGTGGGCGGCATGGACGCGATCGCGCGGGCCCTGGCCAAGGCGGTGGGCCCGCGCATCCGCTACCGGGCGCGCGTCACCGAGATCCAGCAGGACGAGCGCGGCGTGACGGCGCAATACGAAGACCTCGCCCACCCCGGCACGCCGCTGAGCATGAGCGCCGACTGGTGCGTCTGCACCCTGCCGCTGTCGGTGCTCTCGCAAGTGGAGATGCGCATCAGCCCGGCACTGCGCGCCGCCATCGATGCGGTGAGCTATTTCGCCGCGGTCAAGGTGGGCCTGCAGTTCGGGCGCCGCTTCTGGGAAGAGGACGAGGGCATCTACGGCGGCATCAGCAGCACCGATCTGGCGATACGCACGATCGGCTACCCCAGCCACCATTTCCACGCCCGCAAGGGCGTGCTGCTGGGCGCCTATGCCTTTGGCGCCAATGCCTACGAGTTCAGCGCGCTGGCCCCGGCCGAGCGCGTGCGCGAGGCGCTGCGCCTGGGCGCGCAGATCCATCCGCAATACCCGGCCGAGTTCGAGCATGGCATGGCGGTGGCCTGGCATCGCCACCCGGCCACGCTGGGCTGCTTTGCCTGGTGGACGCAGGCGGCGCGCGAGCGCCATTACGCGCAGCTGCTGCGGATGGACGGGCGCCTGATCCTGGCCGGCGAGCATGCTTCGTTGCTGCCGGCCTGGCAGGAGGGCGCGGTGCTCTCGGCCCAGCATGCGGTGACGCAGCTGCATGCGAAGGCCAGCGCATGAGCCGGCACATGAGATCGGCGCTGCTGCTGCTCGGCCTCTCCGCCCTGGCCGCCCTGCCCGCGCTGGCGCTGGATGAGCCACGCTTCTCGGCCGGCTGGGGTTTTGACCAGCGCAGCGGCCCGGCCCTCTACGCCGCGATCTGCGCCGGCTGCCACATGCCCGACGGCCGCGGCGCCCGTGGCGCGGCCGCCTACCCGGCGCTGGCGGGCAATGCGCGCCTGGCCGCCACGCCCTATCTGCTGCGCATGATCCTGAAGGGCGGCAAGGCCATGCCGGCCTTTGCCGGCGTGCTCGACGATGGCCAGGTCGGCGCGGTGGCCGGCGAGGTGCTGCGGCGCTTCGGCCCGCCCGGCCAGTCCGCCGTCGCCATCACCAACGACGAGGTGGCCGCCATGCGCGCCGCCATCCAGCAAGAGCAGAGGAGCCAAGCCCCATGAAGACCATCACCACCCTGGCCCTGCTGCTGGGCTGCTGCAGCCTCGGCCACGCCGACGAGGTGCTGCGCCACCGCCCGCCCGGCTCCAGCTTCCCGATCGCCAGTGCGGTGGAGGTGCCGGCCGGCAAGACCCTGGTCTATCTGAGCGGCGCGGTGCCGCCGGTGGTGGACGAGAAGGCCGAGCGCGGCAGCCTGGCCGCCTATGGCGACACCCGCACCCAGACCGCCGGCACGCTGGCCGGCATCGAGCGCAGCCTCAAGAGCCTGGGGCTCACCATGGGCGACGTGGTGAAGATGCAGGTGTTTCTGGTGGGCGACCCGGCCAAGGGCGGCAAGATGGATTTCGACGGCTTCATGAGCGCCTACCGCGAGCATTTCGGCAGCGCCGCACAGCCGCGCCTGCCGGCGCGCTCGGTGATGCAGGTGGCGGGGCTGGTGCTGCCGGGCTGGCTGGTGGAGATCGAGGTCACGGCCGTGCGGCCCTGAGCCCTTCCCCCGCCTTACTGGCGGTTGCGCTGCCGGTTTTCGCGCAGCTCGCGCAGGCGCAGGCATTCCGGGTGCTGCTGGAATACCGGCTTCTCGCATTCGCGGTCGATGCAATAGGCCAGCGCCAGGAAGCTGCGGCTGCCGCAGGCCTCGCGCGGGCCGGCAGCCGATTCGGTGCGGCTGGCCGCTTGGGGTGGCGGCGCGACCGCCGACGCCGCATTGGCACGCGCCGGCGGACGCGGCCTGGCCTGGCTGGCCGCCAACGGCGTGCCGGTGCGCACCGGCACGCCGGCCTCGTCGCGCGCCTCGGTGATCACGGCGGGCACGGCGCTGGCGCTTGCCGTGGATGCCGGCACCGCAGCCGGTGGCGGCGTTGCACCCCGAGGCAGCCACATCCAGCCGGCCGTCGCAGCCAGGCCCGCCAGCAGCAGCGTCAGACCCAAGCGCCTGGCCATGCCGGCCGGCGCGGGCTCGGGCGCGGGCTCGGCCTGGCGTGGTACCGGCAGCGGCGCTGGCGGCAAGGCGGGCGATGGCGCCGCGGGTGGCGGTACGGGCGCGGGCTCGGCCTCCAGCAGCAGATCGGGCGGGGGCGGCGGCGGCGGAGCCGGCAGCTGTTGGGTAGGCTCGTAGCCAGTGCCACGCGCCGACAGGCCCTGGTGCACCGCCGGCGCGGTGGGCTGCGGCGGCAGCGGTGCGGCGCGTTCGCCCGCCAGCGCGGCGCGCAGCTCGGCCACCGACTGAGGGCGCTCCTGCGGATGGACGCGCAACATCCAGTCCAGGCACAGCAGCAGGGGCATCGAATAGCCCAGCAGGCCGGCGCCGGAGAGCGGCAGGTATTCGTCCACCATGGCCCGCGCGGTGGCGGGCGGCGGGGTATGGCCCAGCAGCAGGTAATGCATCACCGCGCCGAGCGCGTAGAGATCGGTCCAGGGCCCCTGGCGCAGGCCGGTGGCCTCGGCGTATTGCTCGATCGGCGCGAAGCTGGGCTTGAGGATGGCCGTCATGTGCTGGCTGCGATCCTCGATGGCCTGGCGCGCCGCGCCGAAGTCCAACAGGATGGGATCGCCGCCGCCCTCGGGCAGCAGGATGTTGTCGGGCGAGATGTCGCGGTGCACGATGGCCTCGGCATGCAGCAGCGCCAGGCCATCCAGCAGGGTGAGCAGCACGCGGCGCAGCCAGTCCTCGTCGGGGCGCTGCGCCATCGCCAGCCGCGCCTGCTTGAGCGTCTGGCCCTGCAGATAGGGCATCACCATATAGGCCGTGCCGTTCGCTTCCCAGAAGCGGTAGACCTTCAGCAGGGCCGGGTGGTCGAAGCGCGCCAGCAGCCGCGCCTCGTTGACGAAGCTGCGCCGCCCCAGCTCGAAGGTCTCGCGCAGCACGCCGGCGCGCACCGTCACCAGGCTGCCGCTGGCGCGCCGCACCAGCTGCGCCGGCATGTATTCCTTGATCGCCACGCGGCGCTGCAGCGCATGGTCCTGCGCCAGGTAGACGATGCCGAAGCCACCCACGCCCAGCGTGCTGATGATCTCCAGCTCCGCAAAGCGCGTACCGGCCGGCAGCGCGTTCGACTCGTCCAGCTGCGGCGGCAGCAGCACGCGGTCGATCGGCTCGTCGTCGGCGGGCTGGTCCATGGCGCTCAGGGCAGCACCGGCACGGCGCGCAGATAGCGGTGCAGCTTGGCCACGATGGCCTCGCGCTCGGCCGCGGGCAGGGTGTCGGGCAGGGGCGGCATGGCGGTGCCGGGCTTGAGCGTCTGGGGGTTCAGCAGCCAGGTACGCCAGGTGCGCAAGTCCAGCAGCTTGGCGCGTACCGCCAGGTTCAGCGGCATCTTCTCGCCGCCATAACCGTTCACCTGGTGGCAGCTGAGGCAGTATTTCTGCGCCAGATCCGCATGCTCGGCAAACCTCGAGCCCAGCCCCGCCGGCAGCAGGGCCTCGCGGCTGCCGGGCTTGAGCGCGATGCTGGCCACCTGGTAGGGCCAGACCGCGCCACCCTCGGCCACCAGCTCGGGCGCGGCGATGTTGTCCCACACCAGGTAGTAGGGCCCCAGCGGCACCTGCTTCTCATGCTGGGCATGGTTGTCGACCATGAAGGCGGCGCCGTCGGCGCGCGCCTGCACCAGCCAGGCCTGGTACTTGGCAAAGCGCTCCACCGGCACGCGCGAGACAAAGCCGTCCAGCGCGCGCAGCTCGATCTCGCGCCCCGGCCGCTGCCAGTCGGCGCCCAGCAGGCGCTCGAACACCAGCGGCGCCGGGTAGCCCAGGTAGCGCACCCTGAGCTGCTGGCCGGCCACGCTCAGATGCGGCTCGATCACCTGCACCGCCTGCACGTCCCGGCCCAGCCTGGCCTGCAACGCGCCGGGCTCGGGCAGCTCGAGGGCCTGGCTGGCGGGCAGCAGCAAGCTCAGCAGCAGGGCGATACCGATCCGCAACGACATGTCCATCAGTCCACCGGCTTGAGCGTCAAGGTACTGCGAGTATGGGCCAGCACATCGGGTTCGTTGAGCACTTGCAGACGGTAGCCGCCCTGCACATGCGAGCGCGCCTGGTCCTCGTAATGGCGATCGCCCCACACGCCGCTCTGCCCCACCGGGTTGCTGCCGACCGCCTCGCCGGCACGCGCGAAGTCGATGACGCGCCGCGTCGAGGGCCCGTACACCACCGCCCAGGGGGCCGGGCCGAGGCGCTGCGCCATATTGTTGGGCAGCTCGTGGCCGCCGGGGGCCGGCAGCGGGCCGACATTGAAGATGCGATCCAGCGGCTTCTGCAGGCCGAGCGGATGGCCATGGGTGAGGGTATGGGCACGCCCCCAGGTCCAGCTGGCGGGGTCGGCGCCCAGGGTCTGGCGCAGATGCGCAATGGCCGCCTTCCAGGCCAGCGCCACGATCTGTTCGCGCGTCTCCACCGCCGGCGTGCCGCGCTTGTTCCACCAGGGCGAGGCAGCATCGGCGGCCAGGCGCGGCAAGGCATGGTCGAGCGCGCGCGTGCGGCGCAGGTTGTCGAACATGGCCTCGCCCATCTCGTCGGCCATGGCCTCGCGCGTCAGCTCGTAGAGGAACTGGTGGAACAGCACCGGCTCGTTGAGCCCCAGTTCATGGCGGCCGGGCCAGGCCGCCAGGCGCTCCACCAGCGCGCGCTCCTGCTCGTTGCCGGCGGCGGCCGCGCGCAGCGCCGGCAGCAGCGGCTGCAGCAGGCGCTGCGCAAAGCCGCTCTGCACGTCCAGCTGCAGGGCCTGGGCGCGCGCCATGTCCCAGGTCTGGCCCTCCGGGCGCAGCTGCTCGTCCAGGCGCTGGGCGCGATCCCAGAGGTTGTAATAGCCGGGCACCTGCAGGGCGCCGGCCGGCTGGTGATTGGCCGAGACCACATAGCCGCGCGCCGGGTTCTCCTCCTGCGGGTTGGCGCTGAAGTCCTCGAAGCCCAGCTTGTCGGACTCGGCACTGGCGCCATCCAGCATGAAGCTGGGGTTCACGCCGGCCGGCCGCTTGGGCAGGCGGGCCGCGGCCCACCAGCCGATGTCGCCGTCGGCATTCGCCCACACCACGTTCAGCCCCGGCGCATGGATCTGGCTGGCGGCGGCGCGCGCACGGCCCAGGCTGTTGGCGCGGTTGAGCGCGTAGAAGGCCTCCAGCACCGGGTTCTCGGTTTCCAGAAAGGCCCACCACATCGCCACCGGGCGGCTGCCCGTGGCTCCGGGCACGGCGTCGTTGACGATCGGGCCATGCGGCGAGCGGCGCAGCTTGAGCGTGACCGGCGCCGCGCCCTTCACGGTGATGATCTCCTCGCGCTCCTGCAGCGCCACCCAGCGGCCCTGGAACCAGACCTCCCCGGGCTTGTCCGGGTTGGGCTTCTCGACGATCAGGTCCAGATCGTCGTTCTGGAACATCGTCAGGCTCCAGCCGAACTGGCGGTTGTGGCCCAGCAGCGCCATCGGGTTGAGTGCCTGGTGGTGGCCATAGAGCTCGAAGCCGGGCGCCTGCAGATGCGCCTCCCACCAGACCGCGGGCACCGAGAAGGCGATGTGGGGGTCGCCCGCCAGCAAGGGCTTGCCGCTGCGCGTGCGGCTGCCGCTGAGCGCCCAGGCATTGCTGCCCTCGAACTGCGGCACGCCCGCCAGTTCCAGCGCCCGCTGGCTGTTGAGTGCCAGGCGGGTCAGGTCTTGCCAGTCGCCGCCCTTCAGCCCCAGGGCCGTGCGCACCGCCCCCTCGGGCCGCCAGTCCAGCTCGAACACCTTGAGGTAGTCGGGGCCCAGCTGGTCGCGCACATAAGTGAGCGCGGGCTCCGTTCGGAATGCAGCGGCAAAGCTGTAGGCCAGATAGCCGGCCACGCTGACGGTGTCGGCCATCGTGAAGGGCCGCTTGGGGATGCCCAGGATCTCGAACTCCAGCGGCGCCGGGCGCGTCGCCTGGTATTGGTTGACGCCCTCCAGATAGGCCTGCAGCGCGCGCATGGCCGGGGTCGGCGGGGCGGCCTGCACGCGTGCCGCATAGGCATCGGCATGGGCGCGTATGCCCAGGGTGCGGAACAGCCGGTCGGTCTCGACCAGCTTGGGGCCCAGGATCTCGGCCAGCTCGCCGCGCGCCAGGCGCCGCACCATCTCCATCTGGAACAGCCGGTCCTGCGCATGCAGATAGCCCAGGCTGCGGTAGAGGTCGGGCTCGTTGGCGGCGCTGATATGCGGCACGCCGACCTCATCCCAGCGCACCTGCACCGGCGCCTGCAGGCCGCTGAGTTCGAGCGTGCCGCTGCGCTGCGGTTGCTTGCCGCCCAGATGCCAGCCCAGCACACCGGCGAGCGCCGCCACCAGGGCCAGCAGGATGGCCGCTATCTTGAGGAGTCTTGATCGCATGCGCCGATTGCAGCACAGGCGCCGCGCGCCGCCATCGGGGGGACCCCCGTGGCCCCCGGGCTGCTTCAGGCCGGCAAGGCCGGCGGCTTGCGCAAATGCGTCAGGGTCTCGACGCGCTTGAGCAGCTCGCGATCGTGCCAGGGCTTCTTGAAGATGCCGTACAGACCCTGCACCTGGGTCACGCGGCCCTGCAGCTCCTCATGGCCGGTGATGGCGATGATGGGCAGGTCCTCGGTCTCCAGGCTGCCCTGCACATCGGCGATCAGCTCGAAGCCATCCTTGTTGGGCATCTCGAGGTCGGTGATGAGCACATGCACATGCTGCTGGCCCAGCAGCTCCAGGGCCTCGACGCCATCGCGCGCCGCCAGCACCTCGTAGCCGGCGCCCTGCAGCAGCTTGCCGAGCTTGGCGCGCACCACCGCAGAGTCGTCCACCAGCAGCACGCGCACCGGACCGGCCGGCGCGGCGGCTGGCGGCGGCGCGGGTACGGGCTCGGGCATGGCCACCGGCGCGCGCGCGGGCGGGCGCGGCGGCGGGGGCTCGCGGCGGCGCGGCTCGTCCACATCGTCGCCGCGGCGCGTGCTGATGATGATGACCACGATGGCCAGCGGGATCGCGATCAGCAGGGGCAGCAGAAAGGGACCGAGCAGCTCGGGCAGGTCAAACGGCATGGGTAAGGACTCCTGTGGGCGAGTGCCCAGGGGGGCCAGAGGGCAGCCCTCTGCGATGGCCGCAATCTACCACCTCGGCGGCGCGGCCCGGCCTAGCAGTTGCCCGCGCCGGCGCGATCGCGCGGCACGCGTTCCAGGTGCTCGGCCACGCTGTGCGCCCCCAGCGGCTTGAGCATCACGCGCACGGTCTGGCGCAGCCGGCCCATCGCGATATCGGGGCGGCGCTTGAGCTCGACAAAACCCTGGCGCTCCCAGAAGCGCTCGGCGCGCGCATTGCCCAGCATCACGCCCAGGCGCAACCAGCCGGCGCCCTGCGCCGCCGCCCATTGCTCCAGCGCCGCATACAGGCGCGGTGCCAGGCCGCTGCCATGCACCGGCGTGGCGAGCAGGAACAGGCCGATATGCCAGACTCCGCCGGCGAGCAGGTCGGTGTCGATCAGCGCCAGGCCCAGCCAGGCGTCTGCCGCCCCGCCCTGCCCCGGCCGCACAAAGCCCAGGCTCCAATGCGCGGTGTAGGGCCAGCCCTCGGGCGGGCGGCTCTCCAGCTCCTCCAGGCCCAGGCCCGGCCCGGGCGGCTCGCCGCCGGTGAGCAGAAAGTAGTCCGGGTTGGCCTCGAACAGGGCCTGCACCTGGGGCGCGGCGCCGGCATCGACGCTGCGCGCCTCCACCCCGTCGACGCTGAACAAGGGCCGCATCGCTGCCTGCGCCCTCAGAGCGTGATCTCGGCGCTGGGCAGGGCGCGGATGCGCGGCCCGAAGCTGGTGATGCCCGGCAGGGTGGCGTTGTGGTGGGCGCGGATCTGCGCCGCCGTGGCATGGGGCTTGTCGTGGGTGGTGTGGGCATCGGCCGCCAGCTCCACCTCGAAACCCAGGGCCGCGGCGCGCCGCGTGGTGGTATCGACGCAGAACTCGCTGGCATAACCGCAGATCACCAGGCGCTGCACGCCCAGGCCCGCCAGCCAGGCGCCCAGCTCGGTGCGCAGGAAGGAGTCCGGCGTGGTCTTGCGTATCAGGCGGTCACCCGGGTCGACATCGAGCTGCGCCACCGGCTGCCAGCCCTCGCTCTGGTGGGCCAGCGCGCTGCCCTCGCGCTCATGCAGGATCACGCCCACCGGCACGCCGGCGGCACGCGCACGCGCGGTCAGCGCGTTGATGCGCTGCACCGTCTGCTGCGCCTCGAAGGGTTGGGGCGCGGGCTCGAACAGGCCTCGCTGCACGTCGATCACCAGCACGGCTGTTCTTGTCGTCATGGTTGTGTTTCCTTGCAAGGCGCGGTGCGCATCAGAAGATTGAGATGCCGGCCGCCGCCGAGCTCGAACCAGGTCTCGCCGCATTCGATGCAGCCGGCGCGGCGGTAGAAGTTCAGGGCGCGCTCGTTGCGGGCGTTCACGCTCAACCAGATGGCGGGCGCCCCCAGCTGCCGGTACGCCGCCAGCCGGGCCTGCGCCAGCAGCGCCTGGGCCAGGCCCGTGCCCTGGGCGGGCGCCTGTACATAGAGCGTTTCCAGCTCCACCTCCAGGCCGCCCTGCGGCGCCCCGCGCCTCAGCTGGGCATAGCCGAGCAAGCCGCCCGGCCCCTCGCCCACCAGCAGGAGGCGCTGCGCATCGGCCAGCAGCTCGGCAAAGGCGGCCGGCGTGAAGCGCGCCAGCACATAGGCGGCGATGTCCTCGGACACGCCCTCCCAGGCATAGGTGCTGAGCCAGACCTGCAGCGCCAAGGCGGCCAGGCGCGTCGCGTCGCCGGCCTGGGCCGGGCGCAGCAGCCAGCCCGGCGCCGCGGCCGGCGCGGGCCCTTGCGCCAGCGCACGCAAGGCCGTGCGGATCGGGTCTGCCATGGCGGGCGCCGCGCGGATGCCCGCCGCGTCCAGCCGGGCGCCCAGCAGCGGCAGGCTCAGGCAGGCCGGCTCGACGATCTCGGCCGCCATGGTCCGGAGCGTTTCGCGCAGCGCGGCATCGGCGTGGCGGGCGCGCGGCGAGGCCTTCCAGATCGCCACGCGCCGCCCCACGAAGGGCTCGAAGCCCACCAGCCAGTCGAGCGCGTTCTTGATCGTGCCGGTGACGCCATGCGCGTACTCGGGGCTGGCGATCACCAGCGCCTCGGCCGCGGCCACCTCGGCATGCAGGCGGCGCACGGCGGCCGGCGGCTCGGCTTCCAGGTCGGGGTTGAAGAGCGGCAGCGCGCCCAGATCGCTGGCGATCCGCAGGCTCACCCCGGCCGGGGCCAGGTCTTGCGCGGCGCCAAGCAGTTCGCGGTGCAGCGAGGCCGCACGCAGGCTGCCGCACAGGGCGAGCAGCGTCGTCACGCCGGCGTCGCGGGGCGGTGCAGGAACACCGTCAGCGCATCGGGCGGCGGCGCGACCTCGGCCTGCACCAGGATGCGGCCCACCGCGCCGCGGTGGTAGTTGCCATGCGTGGCCACGTGCAGCAGCATCTCGGCGCGCGACATGCGACCGGGCGTGCCATCCACAAAGGTGAAATCGAGCACCTCGCCCAGCGCCATGTCGCTGAGCGTATCCAGATAGCCGAGGTACCAGCGGTCGCTCGCCTGCACGCGCGCGCGCAACTCGGCCAGGCCGGGCGTCTCGGGGGTGTTGAGCCCCGCATAGCCATGCGCCTGCCCCTGCAGATGGGCGGCGAAGATGCTGTCCACCACATGGATGTGGTTCAGCACGCGCAGCGCCGCATGCAACTCGGCCGCGCGCGTCTCGGCGGGCAGCCGGGCCACGCTGTCGTAGAGGTCTTCGTTGGCCCAGGCCTTGTAGGCGAACAGGCTGCGCATCAGGTGGAGTGCTTGCACCGTGATCCTCGCTACTGAATTTTGCGAAGCCGCAAGCTTAGCCCAGCGCCGCCCCCTGCTCGGCCAACAGCGCGCGCAACACCGAGCGGTGGCAATGCGCCTCGTGCTCGCAGTAGCAGCCCACCGAGAAATTGCTCTGGTGCGAGAGCGCCGCCAGCAGCCTGAGCGCATGGGCGGCCTCGGGCGTGGCCATCTCGGCGCGGTACTTCTTGATGAAGGCGGCCCATTCGGCCGGGGTCTGCGCGGCCTGGCCCAGCTTCATGGTCTCGGCGCTGGGCGCCAGCGTCGGGAACCAGCTGTCGTACCAGTTCTGGCGCGCGAACTCCTCCTTGGGCACCCCGCGCGGCGGGCGCCGCACCGTGCCGATGCGCAGGCCTTCATCCGCCAGCCGGGGCGTCCCCAGCCGCAACACACGCACCACCATCGCTGCCCCTAGCGCGGCAGGGAGATGGTCACCAGGGCCGAGCTGTCCTGCAGCGCCGCCACCCCATGCACCACGCCACCCGCCAGAAACAGCAGCTGGCCGGCCTCCAGCACATGGCTGGCGCCGTCGATGGTCACGTCCAGCCGCCCTTCGATGCACTGGATGGTGATCTCGCCCGCCACCTTGTGCGGCGGAAAGGCCTTGCCCGCGGCCAGCACCAGGCGCATCACCTCGAGCTCGCTGGACTTGAACAACGCGACCGTTTTTTCGCTCATCAGCCGTGCGCCCAACGGTCGGATATCAATAGGCTCGGCCGAGCTTGCATGTAGGAGTGCCATGAGGGCAAGTATGCGCCGGTCGCGCAGCGGCCGCCAGGGTCCCGACCTTAGGGATGGCTGCGCTGCGCGGCGCGGACTCCAATCGCCGGCACCGCCAAGACCAGGGAGCGCCCACCATGCTGAGAGCACGCCTGCACCACCTCTTTGTTGCACTCCCGCTGGGCCTGCTGCTCGCCGCCTGCGCCAGCCCGCCCGACGGCCAGAGCAGCGCGCTGGACGATTGCGTGAAGATGGTGGCCGGCGGCCTGCGCCCGCTGGCCGCCGAACGCGGCGAGCGCTTTCTGGGCAAGGTCTCGGAGGACGTGGCGCGCTGCCGCGGCGGCGACAAGGCGGCCGCCTTCCGCAGCACGCCTTATGTGGACTGGGCCAACTACTGGGCCACCGGCGACGCCAGCAGCCTCTCGCCCGGCACCACGGGCGTGGGCCTGCACCTCTCGCGCAACGGCCGCGGCATCGATGGCGCCCTGCTGGACCTCGAATACCAGCGCATGGAGCTGATCAAGTTCAACCTGTTCGACAACATGGGCACCTTTCGCGACTACACCCTGGGGCGCGACGGCGTCGAGGGCGGCGCGCTGAAGGTCTGGGACGCGCTGCGCCTGCCCAAGAGTTCGCCGGCCTACGCGGCCGTGGGCGGTGACGGGCCGCAGCTCTGTGGCGGCGAGCTCATCCGCGCGCGCAATCTCGACGGCAGCTGCAACGACCTGCGCAACCCGCTGATGGGCGCCACCGGCACCCTGTTTGCGCGCAATGTCGAGTTCGAGTCCACCTTTCCCGACCTGGGCATGAACGAGCTGGCGCGCAACCGCCATGGCGAGCGCCTGGCCCTGCTCAAGCCCGACCCGCAGCTGATCAGCCGCAAGCTCTTCACCCGCGCGCAGACCGACCCGGGCCGCTGCCGCGAGGGTCAGGGCTTGCCCGGCGACAGCCCTGAGGCGCAGTGCGACTACAAGAAGGCGCCCTTCTTCAATGTGCTGGCGGCGTTCTGGATCCAGTTCATGACGCATGACTGGTTCTCGCACCTGGAGGACGGCCACAACGCCGCCACGCTGATGCCGGTGGGCTGCAGCGCCGGCGCCGCGCAGGCCACGGGCTGCCGGCCCGAGGACCGCATCGACGCGGCCCTGATGGCCGAGACCACCCCGCCGGCCACCTTCGTCGACGCCGCGGGCCGCGCGCAGCCCGCGCGTGCCTACAAGACCACGCGCAACAAGGTCACGGCCTGGTGGGATGCCTCGCAGATCTACGGCTATGACGCTGCCTCGCGCCAGCGCGTCAAGCGCGACCCGGCCGACCCCGCCAGGCTCTTGCTGCAGCCCGGCCGCGGCGCCGGCGCCGGCGAGGCCCAGGGCTATCTGCCGGTGTTCGCGCCCGGCGACCCGATCGCTCCCCAGTACGCCGGGCAGGAGGCCGCCGCCTTCCCGGACAACTGGAGCATCGGCATGAGCTTCTATCACAACGTGTTTGCGCGCGAGCACAACGCCTTCGTGGCCGCCTTCCGCCGCCAGGCCGCCGCCACGCCCGAGGCCGACTCGGGCCTGCGCGACCCACTGCGGCCGGAGGCCGCGATCCGCTATCGCGACGTCACGGCGGACGAGTTGTTCGAGGCCGCGCGCCTGGTGGTGGCGGCCGAGATCGCCAAGATCCACACCACCGAATGGACCACCCAGCTGCTCTACGGCGAGCCGCTCTACCTGGGCATGAATGCCAACTGGGGCGGGCTGTTCGCCAAGCATCCGCTGGTGGCCGACGCGATCGAGAACATCGTGCTGAAGACCTTCGGCAAGAGCCCCGAGGCCAAGAAGGCCACCCAGCTCTATTCGGCCTTTGCCTCCGGCCCCGGCATCTTCGGCCTGGGCAGCCATGTCTATCCGGGCAAGAGCCTGCTCTCGGCCTTCGACCCCGGCAAGCAGGACCAGTGGAGCCTGGCCAATCCCGAGCATGTGAACGGCGGCGTGAACCATTTCGGCTCGCCCTTCAACTTCCCCGAGGAGTTCGTCAGCGTCTACCGCCTGCATGCGCTGGTGCCGGACCTGATCGAATGGCGCGACTGGCGCCAGGACCCCAACGCGGTGCGCGCCAAGGTGCCGGTGCTCAGCACCTTCCGCGCCAAGGCCACGCAGGCCATGCATGAGCGGGGCCTGGCCAGCTGGGCGCTCTCGATGGGGCGCCAGCGCCTGGGCCTGCTGACCCTGCAGAACTCGCCGCAGTTCCTGCAGCATCTCGAACTGGCGCGCGGCCCGGCCGGCATCGGCAAGATCGATGTGGCGGCGCTGGACCTGATACGCGATCGCGAACGCGGCGTGCCGCGCTTCAACGAATTCCGCCGCCAATACGGCCTGCGCCAGCTGACACGCTTCGAGGATTTCGTCGACCAGCGCCTGCCCGCCGATTCGCCGGCGCGCGCCGAGCAGGAGCGCCTGACCGGGCTGCTGCGCGAGGTCTACGGCCAGCACCGCTGCGACGCCAGCAAGATCATCACGCGGGCCCAGCGCAATGCCGACGGCTCGGCCATCAACGACTGCCTGGGCCATCCCGACGGCAGCCTGGTGGACAACGTCGAGGACGTGGACACGGTGGTGGGCTGGCTCTCCGAGTTCACCCATCCGCATGGCTTCGCGATCTCGGAGACGCAGTTCCAGGTCTTCATCCTGAACGCCTCGCGCCGCCTCTTCAGCGACCGTTTCTTCACCTCCAGCTTCCGCCCCGAGTTCTACACCTCGCTGGGCGTGGCCTGGGTGAACGACAACGGCCCCGACGGCAAGCAGATGGAGGCCGGCAAGCCCAACGGCCATGCGATGGAGGTCTCACCGCTCAAGCGCGTGCTGCTGCGCACCCTGCCCGAGCTGGCGCCCGAGCTGGCCCAGGTGGTGAACGCCTTCGACCCCTGGGCGCGCGCGCGCGGCGCCTACTACACGCTCGACTGGATGCCGCGCCCGGGCGCGGAGTCGGACCCGGCGTTTAAACCCTAGTCAGGCCCTAGGGACCAGGCGAATCTCGAACAGCCGGGGCCAGAGCTTGCCGGTGACGAACAGGCGCTTCTTGGCCGGGTCGTAGGCAATGCCGTTGAGCACATCCGCCTGGCCGGCCAGCTCGGGCTTGAGCAGGCCGGTGAGGTCGATCAGGCTCTGCACCTGGCCCGAGGCCGGGTCGATGCGCACGATCACATTGCTGTGCCAGATATTGGCGTAGATCTGGCCCTCCACCCATTCCAGCTCGTTGAGCTGCTCCACCGGCCGGCCCAGCGCGGTGACCTGCACGCGGCGCACCTCCTTCATGCTGGCGGGGTCGAAGAAGCGCAGCGTGGGCGTGCCATCGCTGAGGATGAGGTGATGCTCGTCGTGCGTCAGGCCCCAGCCCTCGCCGGGGTAGCTGAACTGGCGCTTGAGCTTGAAGCTGCGCAGGTCCCATACGAAGCCGACCTGCGACTGCCAGGTGATGCTGTAGAGCTCGTCCTTCCAGGCCGTCATGCCCTCTCCGAAGTACTGCTGCGGGATGTCCTGCCTCTGCAGCACGCGGCCACTCTCCAGCTGCACCTTGCGGATCGAGCTGTGGCCGTTCAGGCCGGTGCTTTCGTACAGCACCCCGTCGCGCCACAGTAGGCCCTGGGTGAAGGCCTCCGGGTCATGCGGATAGCTGTTGACCACCACCGCGTCGTAGACCGGCAGGCGCAGGCGCTGCGCCGTCGCAGCGGCGGTGGCAAGCAGCAGGCAGGTGGCGAGCAGGGCAAGGAATCGGGTTTTGAAATTCAGGCAATGCATGATGAGCGCAACTATCGCCGATGCGGCGTGCTTGCATACAACATGAGCTCGCGATCGCCATCCGGGTGGGCGATCATGCGCTCGAAGCGCAGGCCCAGTTTTTCAAGCAGCTTCTGCGATTGGCTGTTGGTGGGCCGCGTGGTGGCCAGCACGCGCGCCATGCCCAGCTCCGCATGGGCAAACGCCAGCACCGCCGAGGCGGCCTCATGCGCATAGCCCTGGCCGCAATGCTGGGGCATGAAGGCGAAGCCGATGTCGGCCTCGTCCAGGTAGTCGCGCTTGGCCAGGCCGCAGATGCCCAGCGGCTCGCCCGAGGCGATCGCCTCGACCACGCCGAAGCCATAGCCCAGCCGCTCCACCATCGCCACCGGCCCCTGCAGGATGTAGTTGCGCGCATCGTCCAGCGTGCGCACGCCGCGGTCGCCGATGAACTGCAGCCAGGAGGGCTGGTTCAGCAGCGCCAGCATGAAGCCCGCGTCGCTGACGTCCATGCGCCGGATGCGCAGGCGCTCGGTCAGCAGCGTTCTCATGCGGCGTCGCGCGCCAGCTCCGCGGCCAGCCGGTCGAGGTTCTGCTCGTTGGCTGGCACGACGATGTGACGCACGGCTTCGGCCACGGCGGGGTCTTCAAACGCCTGCTCCCAGGCGAGCCAGGTGGCCGCGCCCCTGAGCGCGAGCGTGACGGTGAGCCTGAATCGGGGCGCCGAGAGATGCTGGATCACCACCTTGCGATCGCGCTCGATCTCCAGAAAGGTGGACTCATTCCAGTACTTGGCGCCATCCGGCCCATGCATGGTGAATTGCCAGGCGCCGCCGGGCCTGAACTCGCAAACATCGAAGCTGTTGCGAAAGCCCGCCGGGCCCCACCACCTGGCCAGCCGCGCCGGCGCCTCGAAGGCCGCGAATACCTCGGCGGGGCTGGCAGCCAGCTCGCGTGATGTCTCAAAAATGCTCATGGTCGCACTCGACGGTGATGGAGAGAAAAACCAGGGACGGCCGTATCTGCCGGCGAAGTCTAGCCGCCATGGCCTCAGACATGCCGGACTGGCGAACGGCGGGATGCGGGTCTAAGCTCATTGGGCAACCGGAGTCATTCATATGCTGGGCAACTCTTCCGTGACCACGATGCTTCCCGTCAAGGACATGGCGCGGGCGCGCGCCTTCTACGAGCGTTGCCTGGGGCTCAAGCCCGGCAACTTCCGCCCCGATGGCAAATTCGAGTACGCCGTTGGCGGCAGCACGCTGGCGCTGTTCCCGAAGCCGGAAGGCACCAAGGCCGAGCACACGGCCATCAGCTTCCGGGTGCCGGACATTGCCGCCAGCATCGTCGAGTTGAAGGCCAGCGGCGTGGTCTTCGAAGACTACGACCTGCCGGACTTCAAGACCGTGGACCATGTCTGCGTGCTGGGCTCCGAAAAGGCGGCCTGGTTCAAGGACACCGAGGGCAACTACCTCTGCATCCACGAAGACCTGGCCTGAGTGGCCGCTCCCTGGAAAGGGCAACACATCGCGCGTTAGCCTTTGACGCTGAGAGTGGCGGTCGCGTGTATGGCCAGCTGGTCATCGGCTCCCCATAGCCAGGCCTCCACAAAGGCCAGCGACTTGCCCGCCCTGATGATGCGCGCCTCGCCCCGGCATACCCCCAGCTTGGCCGGCGCGATGAAGCTGCTCTTGATCTCCACGGTGGGGCACCACTGCCGCAGCTTGGCAAAGGCAGCAATGGAAACCAGCACATCGATCAACGCCACGCCAAAGCCGCCCTGGATATGGCCCCAGTGGTTGGAGAATGCGGCCTGCTCGGCAAAGCGCAGCGCCACGAAGCCGGCATCGAAATCGGCCCCGACAATCTCGAACGGCGTGAGCTCGGCGCAGACCGGCTTGGGCTGAGTGGCCAGCAGCGCCGCGAGTTCGCTTGCATTGCTCATATCGGTAGCCCCTTCCTGCAGCTGGCGTGGCCAAGATGGAGAGATTCTGCGCACGGGCAAGTCGGGGTCCGGTTGCGGTGGCGCGCGAAGCGCGTCTTTCCTGCTTTTATTCATTCATCGTCTGGCTTTGCCTGCGGCGCCAGGCCGCCCAGCCTGTGCATGGCGATGAGGTGGATATAGGCCTGAGTCGTGCTCTTCAGCCGCCTTTCATAGTATCTGGCGAAGGACGGTGGCACCAAGGCCAGGGCCACCAGGCCCTCTACCGCCCTAGCGCCGAGAAAGAACGCGATCGAACTCAGCAGGCAGACGACCAGCAGGCTGCGGAAGAACTTCGAGTCCGCCTCCAGCCGATGGACATCTTCCGCCGCCGCCGGGCACTTCGCGATCAGCACCGCCCTGGCCCATTGAAAGGTATTCAGCGCCTTGGTCTCGGACGCGTCGACGAGGCTGTTGCGGATGCGGGTCGCGCATTGGTAGGCGCTCTCGTTGCCATAGGGATTCAGCCGCCTTCTGAGCAGGTCGTAGAAGCGGTCCAGATAGGAGCCGGCCAGGAAGATCAGATGCCCCAGGAAGTAGGCGCAGGTGAGGAAGGCCGCCCAGTTGCCCGCCTCGGTGGTCGGCACCGCCACCAGCGGCCCCAGCACCAGATGGCCGATCCTGGGCGCCAGGATCGCCGTGGCAATGGCGCCCGGCAGCAGGATGGCGAACAGGTCGATCACGCCGACATAGAACTCGCTGGGCTTGGCCATGGGGAACCTCCGTCATGGATCAGGGAAGTGGGGCGTCAGTCGAAATGCTCGGCATCCGGCGGCGGCAGCACCCAGGCGTGTTTGCGCGCTTCATACACCGACACGCGCGGCGTCGGGAAGGCGGGGTCGGCGAAGGCGCCCACCGGGATGGCCACAAAGTCCTCCAGGCCCTCGGGCTCGTAATAGACCGTGGCACCGCAGTGAGGGCAGAAATGGAAGGTGACCCGCGAGCCCTCGTCGCCGATGCGGACGTAGGCGTTGGAGGCGCCGGCCACCGACACCTGGTCGCGCGGGAACCTGGCCTGTTCGCCAAACACGCTGCCGGTGCGGCGCTGGCAGGCCAGGCAATGGCAGATGGAAACGCGCAGCGGATCGCCCACCACCTGGGCGCTGAGCTGACCACAGCTGCATGAGGCAAGACGCGTGGGCATGGGGGTCTCCTTGGGGGCTGAGTTCAGGGCTGACCGCCGGCTTCGGCGAGCACCTCTTCATACACCGCCAGGTCGCTGGCGGAGAAACAGCAGAATGCCACCTCCTGCAGCTCGGGCGCTTGCGGCAATGCCGCCAGGACGGTCGCGACCGCCACGCGCGCCGCCCGTTCTATGGGGTAGCCGTAGATGCCCGTGCTGATGCTCGGGAAGGCGATCGACACCGCGCCGGCCGCGTGCGCCAGCTCGAGGGCGCGCTGGTAGCAGGAGGCCAGCAGCGTCGGCTCACCCTCGCCGCCACCGCGCCAGACCGGGCCCACGGTGTGGATGATGTACTTCGCCCGGAGCAGATAGCCCTTGGTCAGCTTGGCCTCGCCGGTCTTGCAGCCGCCGAGCAAGCGGCAGGCGTGCAGCAGCTCGGGCCCGGCGGCGCGGTGGATGGCGCCATCGACCCCGCCACCGCCCAGCAGCGATGAATTGGCCGCGTTGACGATGGCATCGACCGACAGCGTCGTGATGTCGGCTCGAAGGGCACGAACGCTGGCTGGCATGGGGGCTCCTTGATCAAAAAGAAAATCCAGTCAGGCACGCAGCCAGCTGACCAGCAGCGGCACCAACACCAGGAAAGCCAGGCCGAAGCTCAGGTAGTTGCCGGTGCGCGGGTCGAAGTCCGGCCACAGCTTCTGCCAGGATTTGCGCATCAGCAGCTTACCGATGGCGAGGTCGAAGCCCGCAATGAACAGGGCCAGCACCAGCCCCAGCAACAGATGCTGCCGCGCGCCGGCCAGGCCGATAGTCGGCACCAGCACCAGGCAGATCAGCAAGGCCAGCATCGAACCCGTCAGGGCACTCAGCTTGATGGCCCGCTCCTTGCCGATGCGCGGCACCAGCAGCAGGGTGCGCGCAATGCCATGCAGCGTCTCCGCGCCAGCGAGCACGACACACAGCGACAGCACGCGCAGCAAAACATCGGCGGTGATCATCATCGGGCGACGCTCCTCGGTGGTCTGGGCCTGGCCATAAGCCGCTGTCTGCGACGGCACTTCAGTTGTCCAAAGTTCGACATCAGGGGCCTGCCGCAGGCAAGCCTGCTATGCGGAGGGGTTCGACAACAGCCCCCGTTGATGCCGCAATGCCAGCCAAGCCCAGACGCAACAGAGGGAGCTGACGGATGAGACCAAGCGCCGAGGCCGCATAAACGGCACACAGCGACATAAGCCCTGCAATGACTGCTGCACTGACCGGGGCCAGCCAAGTGCCCGCTTGAGCGGACGCCACGACGAACGGCGGCGCATCAAAAAACGCATACCAAGACGGGCCACCCAAAATTGCGGCGACGTGGATGGCAGAGCCCGCCGAGGCGATCAGCATTGCCAGAAAGATCCATCCCCTGCTCGGCGTCGTCATGTGCTGCCCAAGGTTCGATGCAAGGGCTTTGGCGTCACTTGGACTGCAGCGCGCCGCCCGGAAGAGGCAAAGAGGCTTGACCGAAAACGTAGCGCCAGCCTGACGCAAAGCGAACGTAGGTGTCGCTATACCAAAGACGATAGTCAAACGGCTTGCCGGCGCTGCTGCCCTTGAGCCAGAGAAGCGCGATGACAACCGCTGTGTCACCCCAGACGCGAACGGTCCTCGAACTCGCCACTTGGTGTTCGTAGACGGTGACACCATCTCGCGCTGAAGCAAGCAACTCGGACTTTGAGTACGTCTTCCCAGTGCCCGTAGTGAGCACGAAGTCGTCCGAGAGGATTTGCGCCATTGAACTTGCGTCGCCCCTTTCAACGGCTGCCTGGTACTCAATGTCGAGGGCTTCGACAGCCCTGACGTCATCGACTTGAGCCGCTGTTGTCGGCACCGAGACGGCAATGGCCAGGAGGCCAAGAGCGACTCGGCGAACTCGACGGACGGACGAATCAGGCGAGAAGTGGGTCAGCAGCATAAAGGCTCTCCCGTGGTGTGCGAATTCAGCGACGTGGAGGCACCGAATTGCTTGCGTGGACGACTTGGTGACACTCGATCTTAGAGCTCAGCCGCGCCCGCAGGCCGCTGGCGGGAGAGAAGGATCAGGGCGAGGACTCGTCGGAATTGAAGTCTTCATCGAGCGCAAAGTCTCCGCGCTTGAAGGCCGCAATGAGCTCACGTGCCTCCGCGACATAGTTGGCGGGCACACGGATGCTGGCGCCGCCAACCGCTCCTGCCAGCAAAGAGTGCGCCTGCACAAGATTTGTGTCGCCAGCTTCGGCCGGCACGCCACCCGCGTTGAGGCAAGAGCAAAGCATGTGAGCCTCTGTTGGCGTCAAGTACCTTGCGACGATTGTCATGTCCCCCTGGTAGTCACACTCGTCCGCGACAGGCGCTTCGGCACGCGAGGGGATGGGCAGCCCTCGCCTGACAAGTTCCGACACTGCCGCAGCCTCCGCCGCCACCGTGAGCCCCCCGGAGGCGACACGGTCAGCGAGCTCGCGATCATTGAGCATTTCGAACAGCGCGCTGAACTCTGACGTTGCCATGCTGTGAGACCTAACGTTATAGGTGAGGTGGTATCGGTGCCTTTCCGTTGGGCCTCGGCTCGACCGAGGGGTTAGGCGTCGCCTTTGGGGGGCTCCAGGGACTCACGATCGTAGTAGTCAACGGTGACCTCCGCACGGACCATCTTCCGAAGGGCCGGCGCGCCTGATGCAGACGAAAAGATGCCGACCTTGTTGGAGTCGGGGTACTCGCAAACCTCAGTCTCTGCCAGATTCGAAAGCGAGAGGTAGCGCAGTGGCGCGGTTCCCGTGTTGATGATCTGGTGCGCGACGCTGGCGTCCCCGGTGGGACACGCGATGACGTCGTGTCTTCTGAGCTTGAAGCGCCTATCCCCGAAGCGAAGCTCACCTTCGCCCTCAAGGATGAGGAACATCTCCTCTTCCTCCCGGTGGGAGTGAAACGGACACTGTGTCTTGCCGGGTGGAAGTTCGGTGAGGTTGTAGCCCAACTTCCGAGCACCAATGCTCGCGCTGAACAGGGCACGCTTCGAGGTGTAGAAGCCGTTCTCCTCGATGTCGTTGAACTCAACTTCGTCGAGGTTCACGAAGGGTTTTGTCATAGGAACTCCATGCGATGGGCTGGATGCGACGGACGAGGCGCTTGCGCGGGCTCGACAGCGCCGGCTAGGTCAAATAGCGCAAGCTCAGCATTGCTGCCCAGTAGACCCCGATGGCCGTCTGCACGGCAAACGCCGCGAAGCGTAGATTGACCGCAGCCACGCTCAGTGATGCCAGGTGAATGCACGATTGAACGCCCCGCGCCAGCACGAACCACAGTGCCAGGGGATCGGTGACGGCAGTCTGGCCGGTCGCCAACGCCAGCAGCAACAGGCCACCAAAGACGGGAAGGCTCTCGACGCAGTTGGCATGGGCCCGAGCCAGTCGCTGCATGAAGGGCGAGAGGTTGGCGTTGTCGGGCGTGAACCCGTTCGATGGAACCCGGCCGCTCAGCACCAGCAGTGAACGAAGCACCTCCATGAGCAGGAGCAGTGCGAGCGCCCAGGATATGAACAGGGCGAGGGCCAGTGCGGAGTTGTTGTTGCTCATTGAACGGCAGCCTTTGCTCGGGGTTGAATGTTCGGTGCCCAAGACGAGCCGGGCCATGGACTGCGCAAAGGCTGCGGCCGTACCCATCGCTCGCCAAGAATCAGCGTTCCCTGAAACGGCTTGCAGGGCGCCGCGTGGTCATGCCCCGACATGCTCTGCCTGGTAGACGACCATCCTCGGTTTCTCCCCCGCAAGCGCTGATAGCGCAGCCACGAAGTGCCCCGACGCCGGGACCTTGAAGTGTTCTTGAAGCGACGCGTGATCCGCCCACTCCTCCACGAAGACCAGGCGCTGCGGGTTCTCACAGTCCACGTGAACCGCGTGCGAGACGCAACCCGGCTCCATTCGGGAACGATGTACATGCTCGACGCTCAGCTTCCGAGCTTCTGCCATGCAACCGTCCCGAACCAGTACGCTTCCAAGAACCACGATCATGAAGGCACCTCTTGAGTCAGGATCCCAGAACGCATGGCGCAGCGACGCCTAGACAGGATGGCGTCGCGGACTCGGGTGGGCCGACTCCTGCGATGCCGTAGCTTGCGGGCACTGGGCCTACAGAGCTACACCCAGGCGCCCGGCGGACGGGCTGCCGGGGCGTTGCGAGTTTGCGAGGCGTCGGGCCATGCAACGTGAATCTAGCACCTTGTACGTCGGTCTTGAGTTGCACAGGGACAGCATTGACATCGCCGTGGCGGACGCGCCGCGTGATGGCGCGATCCGGACTGTGGGCAGCATCGGCGGTGACCTGGCATCGCTGGACAAGGCGCTGCGCGGGCTCAAAAGCCGGGGTCAGGTCTTGCGGACCCTGCGGTTTCGTCATCTGGCGCCACCTCAGTGCACAAGGTTTGCATTGCAATGTTGTCGCACCCTCGTCGATCCTGCGCATCCATCAAGTCAGCCCGGCGCCTCCGGCCACGGCCGCTGCGGCCCGCGCATGCGCTCCCAGGCGCTCGCCATGCGCAGCACGCCGAGGTCGTCGAAGCGTTTGCCGATGATCTGCAGGCCGATGGGAAGGCCGGCGGCCGTGTAGCCGCAATTGATGGACGCCGCCGGCTGCTCGCTCATGTTGTAAGGCAGGGTGAAGGCGATGTGCTCGAAGGGGCGCTGGGGGTCGTTGATGGGGCTGGCCCATTCGGCCGGGAAGGCGGGGCCCGGGCTCACCGGCGAGAGCACGTAGTCGAAGGGTTCACAGGCGGCGATGGCGGCGTCGCGCAGCGCCGCCATCTGGCTGTAGCCATGGTAGAGCTCGGCCGCGGTCAGGCTGGCGCCGCGGTCCACCCAGGCGCGGATATAGGGCAGCACCTTGTTGCGGCGCGCCTCGGGCAGGGCCGAGATGTCGAGCCAGGAACGCATGCGCCAGAAGGCGTCGAGCCCGTCGATCATGGTGCGGGTGGAGAAGCCGCGCAGCGGCTCGACGCTGGCGCCGGCCGCCTCGAAGGCGCGCGCCGCGGCCTGCACGGCGGCGGCGGTCTCGGGTTCGACGGTGAGGCCCCAGCCGGCGTCCATCATCAGGCCGAGCTTGAGGCCGCGTAGCGGCGGCATGTCCTGCTCGCCCAGGGCCAGCCAGGGGATGTTGTCCTGCCAGGGCAGGCTCATGCCGTCGCGCCAGTCGGGGCGGCTGAGGTGGGCCATCAGCTGGGCGGCGTCGGCCACGGTGCGCGTCATCGGGCCGGCCACGCGGCCGGCGAAGGGCGGCTTGATGGGGATGCGGCCCAGGCTGGGCTTGAGGGTGAAGATGCCGCACCATCCGGCCGGCAGGCGCACCGAGCCGCCGATGTCGGTGCCCACATGCAGGGGGCCGTAGCCCGCGGCCGCGGCGGCGGCCGCGCCGGCGCTGGAGCCGCCGGGGTTCTTGCCAAGATCCCAGGGGTTGCGGGTGAGCGCATGGAAGCTGGAGAGACCGGAGCTGAGCATGCCGTAGTCGGGCATGGTGGTCTTGGCCAGCAGCACCGCGCCGGCCTCGCGCAGGCGTGCGGCCGGCGGAGCGTCCTCGGCCGCGGGCACCAGCTCGGTGGCGGCGGTGCCCAGCGGCATGGGGGTGCCGCGGGTGGCGATGTTCTCCTTCAGCGTGGCGGGCACGCCGTCCAGGCAGGCGCCCTGCGGGCCCACCAGCGGCTCGCCCTCCAGCCAGCGCGCCTCGGAGGCTCGCGCCTGCGCCAGCGCGGCCTCGGCGTCGAGCGCATAGAGCGCGTGCAGCTGGCTCTCCCAGCGCTCGATGTGGGCCAGCACCGCCTGCGTCACCTCCACCGGGCTGAGCTGGCGAGCGGCGTAGGCGGCCACCAGCTCGGTGGCGCTCCAGTCGTGCAGGGGGCGTGAGGGCATATCGGGGCTCGTCATCGTGCGGTTCCTTCCCAGCTGAGCGCGGCCAGGTCGTTGGCAAAGATGGGCATGTCGGTCCACAGGCCCTTGAGGCCGCGCTTGGCCACCGTGATCCACTGCGGCTGGTAGAGGTAGGCGGCCACGGCGTCCTGGGCGATCAGGCGCTGGGCCTCACCCAGCAGCTTGGCACGCTCGGCCTCGCGCGGCGCGTTCAGGATGCGCTGGTAGAGCGCGTTGAACGCGGCGCTCTCATAACCCCAGTAGTAGCCGGGCTTGGCGAAGTTGCCGAGGTCGTAGGGCTCCACATGGGCGATCAGGGTGAGGTCGAAGGCCTTGTTGGCATACACGCCGGAGAGCCATTGCGCCCATTCGATGTTCTCGATGCGCGCCCGGATGCCCACCTTGGCCAGCTGCGCCGCCACCACCTCGCCGCCCTGGCGCGCATAGGGCGTGGGCGGCAGCTTGAGGCTCAGCTCCAGCGGCAATGCCACGCCGGCCTCCTTCAGCAGCGCGCGTGCGCGCTCCGGGTCGTAGGGGTTGATCGCGGTGGTGTCCACATAGCCCAGCGCGCCGGGCACATAGTGGCTACCGATCGGCACGCCATAGCCATCGGCGGCGGCCTCGATGACGGCCTGGCGGTCGATCGCCAGCGCGATGGCGCGGCGCACGCGCACATCGTCGAGCGGCTTCTTGCGGTGGTTGATGGCCAGGATGGTCTTGGCGCGCGAGGCGCCCACCAGCACCTGGTAGCGCTGCGGCTGCGCCTTGAACTGCGCCAGGCTGCGCGCCGCGGCCACGCGCGGAAACACATCGACATCGCCGCTCAGCAATGCCGCCACCTGGGCCGCGGGCTCGGAGATGAAGCGGAACTGCACGCGCTTGAGCGCCACCGCGCCCGCGTTGTTGTTGTTTCGGTAGCCCGGCCAGGCCTTCAGCGTCAGGCTGGCGCCGCGCGCCCACTGCGCCAGCTGGTAGGGCCCGGTGCCGACCGGTTGCGTGGCATTGCCGGCGGCGCTCTTGGGCTCGACGATGATGGCGGTGGCCTGGCCCAGCAGGAACAGGAAATCGGGCTCGATGCTCTTCAGGCCTATCACCAGGGTGTCGGGCGCGGGCGTGGCCAGCAGCGCGATATTGGCGAACACGCGCTTGTCCTTGTTGGCGCTCTTCTCGCCGGCGGCGCGCTCGAAGGAAAACTTCACCGCCGCGGCGTCGCAGGGCTCGCCGTTGTGGAAGCGCAGCCCCGGGCGCAGGCGGAAGGTGTAGGTCTTGAGGTCGGGCGAGACCTCCCAGCTGCTGGCCAGCAGCGGGCTCACGCGCCCATCCGCGCCGATCTTGGTGAGGGTCTCGAAGACGTTGTAGTGCACGATCTCGGCAATTGCCGAGGCCGCGCCCAGCGTCGGGTCCAGGCCCGGCGGCTCCAGGGTCATGCCCAGCACCAGGCTGTCACGCCCCTGGGCGTGCGCGGCCGGCAGCGCCAACATGGCGGCGGCACTGCTCAGCAAGACCTTGCGGCGTCGAATCATCCGGAACTCCTCACGACCGGCGCATCTTGCCACGCGCTCACTCGCGCAGGCGCGGGTCCAGCAGATCGCGCAAGCCGTCGCCCAGCAGATTCAGCCCCAGCACGGTGAGGGCAATCGCCAGGCCCGGCCAGACCGCCAGCAGCGGCGCCTGGAACAGCCAGGTCTGGGCCTCGGCCAGCATGCGGCCCCAGGAGGGCTCGGGCGGCTGGCTGCCCAGGCCCAGAAAGGCCAGCGCCGCCTCCGCCAGGATGGCCAGGCCGAACTGGATGGTGGCCTGCACGATCAGCAGCGGCAGCAGATTGGGCAGCACATGCACCCAGGCAATCGCCAGCGGGCCGCGCCCGAAGGCGCGCGCGGCGCGCACATAGTCGCGCTGCCACTGCACCAGCGCCGCGCCGCGCGTCAGGCGCGCATACACGGGCACGCTGTGCAGGGCGATCGCCAGCACCGCGACGGCAAGACCTGGCCCCAGCGTGGCGGCGAGCAGGATGGCCAGCAGCAGGGCCGGGAAGGCATAGCCGAGATCGGCGGCGCGCATGATGAGCTCCTCGCACCAGCCGCGCCGCGCCGCCGCCAGCAGACCCAGGCCGGCCCCCAGCAGCAGGCCCAGGCCGGCCGCGCAGGCGCCCACCAGCAGGGCATTGCGCGCGCCCGCCATCAGCTGGCTCAGCAGGTCGCGGCCCAGGCCGTCGGTGCCCAGCCAATGGGCGGCGCTGGGCGGCTGCAGCTTGGCTAAAAGCTCGATCTCGGCGGGCGGCCAGGGCGTCCACAGCAGCGAGAGCAGGCCCGTCAGCGCCACCGCCAGCACGATGGCGGCGCCGGCGCAGAAGCCGCGATGGCGCCGCGCGCGGGGCCAGAAGCCGTTTGCTTGCATGTCAGTTATCCGCTCCGCGTTCGCGGCACCCGCGACGCATGAACCCGGTGCTCGGGCCGAGCGCCGGGCCGCCCCAAGCCGGCCCGCGCTGGCGATGTGCTTGCCGGTCAATCCGGCAAGCATCGCCGTCCCCGCGGGGGACCGACCGGGCTCGCCCACGTTCAGCCGGGCGAGATTGGGCGAGGGGCTGTTTTACTTCAGCCATGCTCGCGCTCCCTGCGCAGGCGCGGGTCCAGCGCCAGGTAGAGCAGGTCCACCACGAAGTTCAGCAGCAGCACCAGCGCCACCAGCAGCAGCACGCCATTGCGCAGCACCATCAGGTCGCGGTTGGCCACCGCCTGGAACAGCAGCCGGCCCAGCCCGGGCAATTGGAAGATGTTCTCCACCACGATGGTGCCGGCCAGCAGATTGGCGAACTGCAGGCCCATCACGGTGACGATGGGGATCAGCGCATTGCGCAAGGCATGGTGCAGCAGGATGCGCGGCTCGCTGGCGCCGGCGGCGCGCGCGCTGCGCACATAGTCCTCGCCCAGCACCTCCAGCAGGGCCGAGCGGGTGATGCGCGCCAGGATGGCGGCCTGGGTGAGCGCCAGCGCCAGCGCCGGCAGGGCCAGGGCCTGCAGCGCCGGGCCCAGGCCGCCGCCCTCGGCCGCACGCCAGCCCGGGAAGCCACCGGCCGCGACCCATTGCAGCTTCACCGCGAACAGCAGCATCAGCAGGATGGCAAACCAGAAGCTGGGCGTGGCCAGGCCCAGCTGGCTCAGCAGCATCACCAGCAGATCGCCCGGGCGGCCGCGCCGCGCCGCCGCGTAGCCGCCCGCCGCCAGCGCGATCAGCGCCGCCAGCGCCATCGCCAGCAGGGCCAGCGGCAGGGTCACCACCAGGCGCTCGGCGATCAGCTCGGCCACCGGCGCGCCATAGGCATGCGAAAGCCCCATCTCGCCGCGCGCCAGGCCGGCCAGCCAATCCAGGTAGCGCAGCGCGGCGGGCCGCTGCAGGCCCAGTTGCTCGGCCAGCGCGGCCACCGCCTCGGGCGTGGCCTCGCTGCCCAGCATCAGCTGCGCCACATTGCCGGGCAGCACCTCCAGCAGCCCGAAGATCAGCGCCGTGGCCGCCAGCAGGCTGATCAGCAGGCTGGCAATTCGCGGCAACAGGGCTCGTGACATGGCGGTGGGTGGGGCGGCAGAGGCTGGCGGCACATTGTCACCGCGGCCGCGCCGCCCTCCCCGCGCCCGCGCCGCTTACTTGCCCGCCGCCTTGAGCGCCTGCGCGGCCTTCAGCATCGCGCTGACATGACCGTCGGGGTTCATGCTGGCATGCACAGCGGCGATCTTGCCGTCGCGCGAGATCAGGTAGGAGATGCGGTCGGCCATGCCGGGCACGATCTTCAGCGCGGCGTCGTAGTCCTTCATGACCTTGGCGCCGGCATCGGCCGCCACCGCGAACTTGCCGCGGCAGGCCTCGGTGCTGAACTTCTTGAGCGTCTCGATGTCGTCGTTGGACATGCCCAGCACCGTCACATCCAGCGCCTTGAACTGCTCGGTGGCCTCGGAGAACAGATGCGCCTCGACGGTGCAGCCGCTGGTGAAGGCCTTGGGGTAGAAGTACAGCAGCACCGGCCCCTGCTTGAGGCTGGCGGCCAGGCTGAACTTGTAGGGCGCGCCCGCCAGCGCAGCGTCGGCTGCGAAGTCGGGCGCCGGCGCACCCACCGGCAGGGCGGCAAAGGCGGCGCTGCTCAGCAGCAGGGTGGCGGTGGCGCAGACGGTCTTGAGCTTCATGACGGACATCCTTTCAGGAGCCCGCATGATGCCCTGCCTTCAAACGCCTGTGGGCGGCACGGGCATGGGGCACCCAGCCATGGCGCGCCCAGCGCCGCCACATCAGCAGGCCGCGCAGCCATTCGTCGGCCGCGTAGGCGATCCAGATGCCCACCAGGCCCAGGCCCAGCACCTGGCCCAGCAGCCAGCTGCCGCCGGCCAGCACCACCAGCATCGAGGCCGCACCGGCCAGCACCGGATAGCGCGCGTCGCCGGTGGCGCGCAGCGCGTTGATCACCACCAGATTGAAGGTACGGCCGGGCTCCAGGATCACCGTCAGCCACATCAGGGTGACGGCCTGGGCGACGATGGCCTGGTCGTGCGTGAACAGGCGCAGCAGCCAGGGCGAGGCCAGCGCCGCCGCCGTGGCCACCGCCACGCTCACCAGCAAGCCGCGCCCCAGCGCGCGCCGCACCAGCCGGTGCGCGGCATGCAGCTGCCCGGCGCCGATCAGATGCCCGACCACGATCTCGGCCGCGAAGCCGGTGGCCAGGCCGAACAGCAGCACGAAGTACATCAGCTGCGAGGCATAGGAATGCGCGGCCAGGGCGCCGGCGCCCAGCTGGCCGGCCACCGCGATGCTGACCATGAAGGCCAGACGGTAGGCGATGTTCTCGGCCGCCCCGGGCAGGCCGATGTGCAGCAACCCGGCCAGCTCGCGGCGCGGCAGCCGCCACCAGTCGGCCCATTGCGGGCGCAGGCCCAGGCGGCTGCGCCACAGCCACAGATGCAGCAGCAGGCCGAGGCTGCGGCTACACAGCAGGGCGAGGGCAAAGCCCGGCAGGCCCAGCCATTGCATGAAGGGCATCGCCAGGCCCAGCTGCACGATCTGCATCGCCACCAGCACCGCCAGGGTGTCGCGCGTGCGCAGATGGGCCCGCATCACGCTGGCCATGGAGGCGTTCCAGGCATCCAGCAGCATCGCGGGGGCGAGTGCCTGCAGCAGGGGCGCGGCCAGCGGCAGCACCTCGGGCGGCGCATTCAGCAGGCACAGCAGCGGCGCGGCGGCCAGCGCCGCGGCCAAGGCGGTGAGCCCGCCGATCCAGCTGCTGGCCCCCAGGGCGGCGCGCGCGCTGGCATCGGCCAGCTCGCGCCGCCCGCCGCCCAGGCTCTGCGTGATCACCACGCTGATGCCGGCACCGACGATGCGGAACAGGATGAACAAGGTGCCCGCCACATGGTTGGCAAGCGCGAAGCCGGCACCCGCGCTGTCCGAGATGCGTGCCGCCAGCAGGGTGCCGATCAGGCCCACCGCAATGCCCAGGCAAAGCTCGAGGAACAGCGGCCAGGCGAGCGAGAACAGGCGGGGTTGTTGCATGGGCGGGGCAGCGGGAGGGATGCCGCGGCATCCTAGTGCAGCGGTCGCGCCGGCGCTGTACCCGCTAGGTAACCGGGGGCGCCTGCAGCAGCTCGTCGGCCAGCCATTGCTGCAGCGCGCCCAGCGCCACGGCGGCGGCCTGTTCGGGCCCTTGCGCCAGCGCTGCCGCCTCGCACAGATGCGCAAACGTGCCGCCCGCGCTCAGCAGGCTTTGCAGCAGCGCAGCTTCCTCGGCAGCGAGCGAGCGCCAGCGCGTCTCCAGGCCCTGGCGCCAGACCAGCAAGCCATGGGCCTGCGCCAGCGGCTCGGGCAGCTCGGGTTCGGCCGCGCCGCTGCGGTGCTGGCGCAGCGCGCGCCAGACCGGCTCCACCGCCCAGTCCAGCGCCAGCAGCCGCACGCTGGGCTGCAGCCGCAGCGGCAGGTCGGCCCAGGCAGCGGGCGCCAGCGCCTGCAGATGCGCAAGCGTCATCGGGGTGGCCGCGGCGGCGTCGAAGGCGCCGCGCAGGGCCCAGTCCATGCGTGCCAGATCGCACAGCGCCGCATGCGGCAGCCGCGCGGCATAGGGCCCGTCCATGAAGTCGGCCAGCGCATCGCCATACCAGCGTATCGAGGCCTGCTGCGAGGGTTTCGCCTCGATATAGGCATGGCCCAGCGCATCGAAGGCCGCGTCGCCCATGGCCAGGGCCAGCACCTCGTAGTTGTCGCGCAGCGCGCCCAGCAGGCGGGCGCGGTAGGCATGGGCATAGACGGCCAGCCGCGCCAGGCTGCGCTCGGTCAGCAGGCCGGCAAGCGTCTGATCGGCAGCACGCCCCTCCAGCACGGCCGCCTGCAGCCCGCGCTGCTGCGCCAGCAGGCTCATGCGAACGCTCCCACCGCGGCGGCCGGGGTCAGGTCTTGCGAGACGCGCCGTGCCACATCGCGTGCGGTGGCCAGTTCGGCCAGCAGATCGGCCAGCGGCGGGATCTGGTCGTCGCGCTCGATCATGGTGGGCTTGGGGCCCAGCCGGCCCAGCGTATAGGCATAAAGCTCCCAGACCGCGGGGCAGACCGCATGGTCGTGGGTGTCGATCACGAGCTCGCCCAGGTCCTCATGGCCGGCCAGATGGATCTGCACCACCTGCGCGGCGGGCATGCGGTCGATATAGGCCCGCGGGTCGAAGCCATGGTTGCGGGCCGACACGTAGACGTTGTTGACGTCCAGCAGCAAGCGGCAGCCGCTGCGCCTGAGCAGCTCGGCCACGAAGCTGGCCTCGTCCATCTCGTCGGCCGCAAACACGACATAGCTGGAGACGTTCTCCAGCACCAGCGGGCGCTGCAGCAGCTCCTGCACCTGCGCGATGCGGCCGCACAAATGGCGCAGCGAGGCCTCGGTGTAGGGCATGGGCAGCAGGTCGTGCAGATTGCGATGGTCCACGCCGGTCCAGCACAGATGGTCCGACAGCCAGGCGGGCTGAATGCGATCGGCCAGCGCCTTCAGCTCGCGCAGATAGTCCAGGCTGAGCGGGTCGGCGCTGCCGATGGACAGCGACACGCCATGCATGACGACGGGATAGTCGCGCCGCAGGCGTTCCAGATGCCAGAGCGGCTTGCCACCGGGCACCAGGTAGTTCTCGGAAATGATCTCGAGCCAGTCCGGCCGCAAGCCGGCCGGCAGGGGCTCGGCGAGGGCCTGGTAATGCTCGGTCCGGAGGCCCAGGCCGAAGCTATCGGGTTGGATGCTGGACATGGGCGCTCCTGGCGAGTTCGGCCGCTTACTTTTCCACCTTGCCGCCGGCCTTGGTGCATTCTGCCGCGCTGGCCTTGCTGACCCAGCCCTGGCCCTTGCAGCTGTTGTGGCCCTTGCATTCGCTCTTGGCGGTCTTGCACTCGGAGCTGCCCTTGCAGCTGTTGATGCCGGAGCACTTGACCATGCCGTCGTCGGCGGCCTGCACGGCGGTGCTGAAGCCGGCGGTGGCAAACAGGGCGGCAGCGGCGGCGGCGATGGACAGGCCGGTCTTGAGGGTTTGTTGCATGTGAAGCTCCTGAGATGAATGAAGGAATCGTTGAGGTTGCTTGAACAACAGGCCGTGGCGGCGTTGCCTTGCCCACGACTTGTGAGCTTGTGTCGCGCCTGCCCGGCCTGGCCTTACATACGCGCCGAAGTTTTTTTTGGATGCGGATTACCCTCGGTTATGCCCGCGGGCCCGCCATTCATTGGCCAGGGCCGGCCAGGCCCCGTAGAGTCGGGCCCATGCTCAAGACCGAGACGCCCAGCACCGCCCACCAGAACCTGGATGAATACGAGACGCCGGCCCTGATCGCCGCCTTTGTGGACGACCAGGGCGAGGCGGTACGGGCGGTGCGCGCCGCCGCGCCGCAGCTGGCGGCGGCGGTGCAGGCCGCCCTGCCCCGCATCCGCGCCGGCGGCCGGCTCATCTATGTGGGCGCCGGCACCTCCGGCCGGCTGGGCGTGCTGGACAGCGTGGAGCTCTACCCCACCTTCTCCTGGCCGCATGAGCGCGCGCTGGCCCTGCTGGCGGGCGGGCCCGGCGCCATGTTCGAGGCGGTGGAGGGGGCCGAGGACGACGCCGCCCAGGGCGGCGTCGACGTGCTGTCTTTGCAGCTCACGCCGAACGACGTCGTGCTGCTGCTCGCCGCCTCCGGCGCCACGCCCTATGTGCTGGGCGCCCTGCAGGCGGCGCGCGCCGCCGGGGCGCTGACCCTGGGCTTTGCCAACAACCCGGGCGCACCGGTGTCAGGTCTTGCCGAGATCGGCATCGTGCTGGACACCGGGCCCGAGGTGATCTCGGGCAGCACGCGGCTGAAGGCGGGCAGCGCGCAGAAGATCGCGCTCAACACCTTCTCCAGCGCGCTGATGGTGCAGCTGGGCAAGGTCTACGGCAATCTGATGGTGGACCTGAAGGCCACCAATGCCAAGCTGCTGCGCCGCGCCCTGGACCTGACCATGCGCGCCAGCGGCGCCGACGAGACCCGCGCCGAGGACATGCTGCGGGCCTGCGAGCATTCGGTGAAGCTGGCCATCGTGGCGCTGCGGCGTGGCTGCACGCCGGCGCAGGCGCGCGCCGCGCTGCAGGCCGCCGACGGCAGCGTGCGCCGGGCGCTGCGCTGATGATGGCGGCGCCACGCAGCCCCTGGGCCTGGATCCCCAGCCTCTACCTGCTGCAAGGCATCCCCTATGTGGTGGTGATGACGCTCTCGGTGGTGATGTACAAGAACTTGGGGCTAAGCAACACCGAGATCGCGCTCACCACCAGCTGGCTCTACCTGCCCTGGGTGATCAAGCCGCTGTGGTCGCCCCTGATCGAGCTGCTGGGCAGCAAGCGGCGCTGGATCTGGGCGCTGCAGTTCCTGGTCGGTGCGGCGCTGGCCGGCGTGGCCCTGGTGCTGCCGCTACCGGCCTGGTTCCAGCTCAGCCTGGCGGTGTTCTGGCTGATGGCCTTTGCCTCGGCCTCGCACGATATCGCCGCCGACGGCTTCTACCTGCTGGCGCTGCAACAGCACCAGCAGGCCGCCTTCGTGGGCGTGCGCTCGACCTTCTACCGCATCGCCAATATCGCCGGCCAGGGCGGCCTGGTCTATCTGGCGGGCGTGCTGCAGGAGCGCAGCGGCAGCATGGTGACGGCCTGGAGCCAGGTCTTCATGCTGCTGGCCGCGGCCTTCGTGCTGCTGGCGCTCTACCATCTCGCGCTGCTGCCTCGCCCGGCGGCGGATCGCCCGGCCGCGCGCACCGGCCGGCCGGTACAGGAGTTCTTCGCCGTCTTCAAGGCCTATTTCCGCAAGCCCGCCATCGGGGTGATCCTGGGCTATCTGCTGCTCTACCGCTTCCCGGAGGCGCAGTTGCTGAAGCTGGCCACACCCTTTCTGCTGGACGCGCCGGCGCAGGGCGGGCTGGGCCTCAGTACCAAGGAGGTTGGCATCGCCTATGGCACGGTGGGCCTGACGGCGCTGACCCTGGGCGGCCTGCTGGGCGGCTGGATCATCTCGCGCGTGGGCCTGAAGCGCGCACTCTGGCCGCTCATCCTCAGCATGCATGTGCCCAACCTGGTGTTCCTGCTGATGGCGCTCATGCATCCCGGCAGCCTGTGGCTGGTGAGCGCAGCGCTGGCGCTGGAGCAGTTCGGTTACGGCCTGGGCTTCACCGCCTATCTGATGGTGATGATTCTGGTGGCCGAGGGGCCGCACAAGACCGCGCATTACGCCATCTGCACCGGCTTCATGGCCCTGGGCATGATGCTGCCGGGCATGTGGAGCGGCTGGCTGCAGGCGCAGATCGGCTACCCCTGGTTCTTTGCCTGGGTGCTGCTGGCCACCCTGCCCTCGTTCGCGATGACGGCCCTGCTCAAGGTGCCCGAGGGCTTCGGCAAGAAGGAGGCCGACGCGTGAGGCACGACGAGCAGCGCCTGGCCAGCCTGGACGCCTTCCGCGGCTTCACCATCGCCGCCATGCTGCTGGTCAACAACCCGGGCGACTGGGCGCATCTGTACGGCCCGCTGGCGCATGCCGAGTGGCATGGCTGGACCTTCACCGACTGGATCTTTCCCTTCTTCGTCTTCATCAGCGGCGTGGCCATGCACATCAGCCTGGGCCGCCGTGCCGCGGCGGGCGCCGCCCGGCAGGCCCTGCTGCTGCAGACCTGGCGGCGCGGCCTCGTCATCATCGCGATCGGGCTGGCGCTCAACCTCATCCCGGCCTTCCATCCCGAGACCCTGCGCTGGCCCGGCGTGCTGCAGCGCCTGGGCCTGTGCACCCTGCTGGCCGCGCCGCTGGCGCTGTTGCTGAGCTGGCGCCAGCAGCTGGCCGCGGCCCTGGCCCTGCTGGGGCTGTACAGCCTGCTGATGCTGTGCGTGCCGGCGCCGGACGCCCAGGGCGTGTGGCATGTCGGCTCGCTGCAACCCGGCGAAGACACCGGCGCCTGGCTGGACCGCGCACTGATGGATGGCCATCTGTGGGCGAAGAGCAAGCACTGGGACCCGGAGGGCCTGCTCTCCACCCTGCCGGCCCTGGCCAGCCAGATCGCCGGCCTGTTGGCCGGCCACTGGCTGATGGCGCGGCGCGCGCCGGTCGAGAAGGCCATGTGGTTCATGGTGTCAGGTCTTGCCTGCCTGTGGCTGGGCCAGCTGCTGGACGCCTGGCTGATGCCCATCAACAAGAATCTCTGGACGCCTTCCTACGCGGTGGCGATGACGGGCTGGGCCTGCCTGCTGTTCGGCAGCTTCTACTGGCTGCTGGACGCCATGCCCCTGCCGTTGCTGCGCGCGCGCCTGGCGCGCTGGGCCAGGCCGTTGCAGATGTTCGGCATGAACGCGCTGTTCATCTTCGCGCTCTCGGGCCTGGTGGCCAAGCTGCTGGGCTTCGTCAAGCTGGCGCAGCCGGACGGCAGCCAGCGCACGCTCAAGGCCCTGCTGTATGCACCCATCCAGGCCTTGGGACTGGCGCCGCGCAATGCCTCGTTGCTGTTTGCCCTGGCTTTCTGTGCCAGCATGTACCTGGTGGCCTGGGTCATGTGGCGCAGGCGGTGGTTTGTGAAGGTTTGAGATTGCATGCAACGACGTAAGGCCCTGACGGCCGTGGCGATGATGGGCTTGGCCGGCTGCGCGCCCCTGCCCATCCCGCCGGCCGAGCCGCCCGCCCCGCCGGCCCCGCCGGCCAAACCGCCGGCGCGCGAGTTCCGCGCCGCCTGGGTGGCCACGGTGGCGAATATCGACTGGCCCAGCCGCAAGGCCTTGAGCAGCGCCGAGCAAATTGTCGAGATTCACGCCCTGCTGGACCGCGCCGCGGCGCTCGGGCTCAACACCATCATCCTGCAGGTGCGCACCAGCGCCGACGCGCTCTACCCCTCGGCGCTGGAGCCCTGGAGCGAATACCTGAGCGGCACACAGGGCCAGGCCCCCGAGCCCTTCTACGACCCCCTGGCCACCTGGGTGAGCGAGGCCCATGCGCGCGGGCTCGAGCTGCATGCCTGGTTCAACCCCTACCGTGCGCGCCAGAGCCAGGCGCGCTCGGCGGCCACGGCCGGCCATCTGAGCCAGACCCGGCCGGACTGGGTCAAGCGCTATGGCGACCAGCTCTGGATCGACCCCGGCGAGCCCGCGGCCGCCGCGCACACGCTGGCGGTGGTGCGCGATGTGCTGCAGCGCTACGACGTCGATGGCATCCACATCGACGATTACTTCTATCCCTACCCGGTGCAGGACGGCAACAAGCAGGAGCTCGATTTCCCCGACGAGCCGAGCTGGCAGCGCCACGGCCAGGCCAGCGGCCTGAGCCGCGCCGACTGGCGCCGCGACAACGTCGACCGCCTGGTGCAGCAGCTCTACCAGTTGGTGCGCGAAGCCGGGAAACCATGGGTCAAGCTGGGCATCAGCCCCTTCGGCCTGCCGCGCCCCGATCTGCGCCCGGCCGGCATTGCCGGCTTCTCGCAGTACGACAAGCTCTACGCCGACGTGGAGCGCTGGCTGCGCGAGGGCTGGCTGGACTATCTGGCACCGCAGCTCTACTGGCCGCGCGCGCAGACCGCGCAGGCGTTCGAGGTGCTGCTGGACTACTGGCATGGTCAGAACCCGCTGGGCCGGCATATCTACCCGGGCCTGTTCACCAGCCGCATCACCGACAAGGCCGACAGCTGGCCGGTGGACGAGATCCTGGGGCAGATCGCGCTCACGCGCGCACGCGCGCCCGGCTCGGGCCATGCCCATTTCAGCATGGTGGCGCTGGCGCAGAACCGGCGCGGCCTGGCCGATGCCCTGCTGGCCGGGCCCTATGCCGAGCCGGCCCTGCCACCGGTGATGCCCTGGCTGGCTCCCAGGCCGTAAGGACCCTCTAGAGGAACTCGGCGCGGATGTCGACCGTAGAGGCCTTGCCGACCTGCTCGACATGCGCCGCCAGCCAGGCCTCGGCCTGGGCGCGGCCGGCATCGCGCAACTCGCACAAATAGGCCCAGCCAATATCCAGCTTGCTGCTGGCCGCCTGGGCCGCCATCAGCTCGTCGCAGCGTATCGAGTGGATGCGCATGCGGCGCGCGTCCGCGGGCGCCAGTTTGCCGCGGTCGATCAGGCTGGTGACGAAGGCGATGGCGCGCATCTCGCGCATCAGCGAGGAGTTGAAGCTGATCTCGTTGACGCGGTTGGCGATCTCGGCCGCCGTGCGCGGCACGCCCCGGCGCACCAGCGGGTTCACATGCACGATCAGCACGTCGGCGCTGACGTCCTCATAGATGAGCGGGAAGATCGCCGGGTTGCCCATGAAGCCGCCGTCCCAGAAATACTCGCCGTCGATTTCCACCGCCTGGAACAGACTGGGCAGGCAGGCGCTGGCCAGCACCGCATCGGCCGTGATCTCGCTGCCGCTGAAGACGCGGATCTTGCCGGTCTCGACATTGGTGGCGCTGAGGAACAGCTTCAGCGGCAGCGCCCGGCGCAGCGCGTCGAGATCCACGCATTGCTGCAGCAGTTGGCGCAGCGGGTTGATGTTGAGCGGGTTGAGCTGGTAGGGCGAGAAGGCCTGCAGCAGGCTGCCCGCCCACCAGTGCTGCGGCGAGAACTCGGGCGGCAGCGCCCGTTGCCAGCCCTGCATGAAAGCTTCCAGCCAGGGGGCTTGCCAGGGCGTCAGCCGGCCGGCCGCGGCCACCGCCCGCCAGAGCCCGGCGAGCGCCTGCCGCGCGCCCTCGGGCCCGCCGCGCCGCAGGCCGTCGGCCAGGGCCACCGCGTTCAGGCTGCCGGCGCTGGTGGCGCTGATGGCCTCGATGCGCAGGCGGCCGTCGGCCAGCAGGGCATCCAGCACGCCCCAGGTGAACGCGCCATGCGAGCCACCGCCCTGCAGCGCCAGATTGATGGCTTTTCTTTCCTCGCCCACTGGTTTCTTGGATGCGCGCGCCATGCGTCCCCCGGTCGGAACCGCCCCGCCTGGGTAGGCAGGTCTAGGAGGCTGTCGGGCTTAGGGATGGGCTCGCGCCAAAGCGAGTTGCCTGGCCAGCCTAGGCGGCGGTGCCGCCGTGGGATCGGCCCCCACCAGGCACCGGCAACGACGGATGGCTTGGCAAATCGCTATGGCCCGAAGGGTTGGGACGCTTTGGGGGCGCATGCGGCGTTGCAACTGCTCGCCGGATGTCCAATCCGGCTCCGCATTGCGCCTTGCCTGCACCCCCAAAGCGTCCCAACGCGAGCCCATCCCTAAGCCCGACAGCCTCCTGCCAGCATCATGCCGCAGCGTCGCCGGGGAATTCACACCCAGCTTGTGGACTTTGAGCAACGGCCGGCAAAAAACATGCACGCCACAATTCGCCCTCGCAGGGCGCCAAAACCCGGCGCTGCTGCCCATGCGTGCACCAGCCTGGGGCCGGCTCGTGGCCGCCGCCGCCGCCGCCGCCCGGCCGATGTGGGCCACAGAACACACTCTGTGACAAGGTCACAAAAGCTCAATATCCAGGCCCCAGACTGCACCCCGTGGACGACCGAATCCGCACCGCTTTTGCGCCACCAGGCATGGCGCGGGGCCGGCCCGGGACCTGGCAATCCTGGGAACGCGCGGATTGAAGTGGAAAGGCCCCGCTGGTAGGCTTTTCACTTGGATAGAAGTGGGATGAGTGCGAGTTGGCGCGCTTGTCCGGCCTGCCGAAAACCCTTTGAAGACCCCCTGGGGCCATTTTTTTGCCGGAAAACTGCGACGTCAAACGTTTGCGGACCGGCTTCAAGGTGTTTCGGCGCGCCAGGATTCGGTCACTGAATTCTCAACATGGAGCATGCAGGATGAGCAGCAAAGATTGGTCTGGATTTTCGAGGACGGCACTCAGCGTGGCCGTTGCCATCGTCGCGGCCGCCCCCGCGTTCGCGCAGAACACCACCTCGGCCGTGGCTGGCCGCATCATCGGCGCCGATGGCAAGCCGGTGGCGGGCGCCACGGTGAGCATCGTGCACCGTGAGTCGGGCTCGGTGAACAACATCACCACGGACGGCGAGGGCCGCTACAGCGTGCGCGGCCTGCGCGTGGGCGGCCCCTACACGGTGACCGCCAGCAAGGGCAGCGAGAAGGAAAGCCGCGATGGCATCTACCTCGCCCTGGCCGAATCGCTGAACCTCGACCTCACCCTGGGCGGCAATGTGCTGAGCCAGGTGGTGGTGACCGGCAGCGCCGTGGCGAGCAAGTTCGACAGCGCTTCGCAAGGCGCCGGCACCAGCCTGGGCCGCAAGGAGCTCGACGCCTACGCTTCGATCCAGCGCAATCTGCAGGACTATGCGCGCCTGGACCCCCGTCTGGCGCAGACCGACAAGGAGCGCGGCGAGATCTCGGCCATGGGCCAGAACACCCGCTTCAACTCGATCACCATCGACGGTGTCTCCACCAACGACACCTTCGGCCTGGAGGCCAACAACCTACCCACCGCCAAGCAGCCGATCTCGATCGACGCGATCCAGGCGGTGCAGGTCAACCTCTCCAACTACGACGTGACCCAGAAGGGCTACACGGGCGCCAACATCAACGCGGTGACCAAGTCCGGTACCAATGAGTACAAGGGCAGCGTCTATTACGTCTACCGCGACGACAGCATGGCCGGCCAGCGCTACAACCGCGGCACCCAGGGCTACTTCCAGCCCGCGACCTTCAAGGAAGACACCAAGGGCTTCACCCTGGGTGGCCCGATCATCAAGGACAAGCTGTTCTTCTTCGCCAACTACGAAGAGCTCAAGAGCACCCGCGCGACCCCCAGCTTCGGCCCGGTGGGCAGCGCCCTGACCAATGTGGGCATCACGCCCGCCCAGATCGACGCCGCCATCAAGGTCGCCAAGGACAAATGGGGCATCGACGTGGGCAGCACGGAGATCCCCGCCGGCGTCGAGCTGAAGGTCAAGGACTACCTGCTCAAGCTGGACTGGAACATCACCGACAAGCAGCGCGCCAACCTGCGCTATGCGAAGACCGAGCAGGGCGACCCGACCTTCGCCGGCTTCAGCTCGACCTCGCTGTCGCTGAACTCCTACTGGTGGAGCCAGAAGAAGAGCATCGAGACGGTGGTGGGCCAGTGGTTCTCCGACTGGACCGACAACTTCTCCACCGAAGTCAAGGTCTCCAGCCGCAAGTACGACAGCGTGCCTGAAAACGCTGCCAACCTGCCGCAGATCCAGCTGACCTGGACCGGCGCCGCGCCCGCGGGCACCGCCAGCGGCGACCGCTCGCTGTTCTTCGGTACCGAGAACAGCCGCCACTTCAACATCCTGCGCACCGACACCAAGGACGCCTATTTCGCCGGCAACTGGGTGAAGGACGACCACGAGATCAAGTTCGGCGCCGACTACAGCAGCAACGACACCTACAACGCCTTCCTGCAGAACACCAAGGGCACCTACACCTTCCGCGGTGCGGACCCGGTGGCCCTGTTCCAGGCTGGCAAGCCCTCCACCTATGTGGTGCAGCTGCCGCTGACCGGCAAGACGCTGGAAGACGGCGTGGCGCTGTGGAAGCTGAACAACATCGGCCTGTTCGTGCAGGACACCTGGACCGTCAACGACAAGCTGAACCTGACCGTGGGCGCGCGCGTCGACCAGGTCGACATCCCCGATGCACCGCTGTTCAACCAGGCTGCCAAGACCAAGTTTGGTTACGACAACAGCAAGACCATGGACGGCGCCAGCCTGTTCCAGCCGCGCTTCGGCTTCAACTACACGCTGAACGCCAAGGCCAAGGAAAAGCAGCAGCTGCGCGGTGGCTTCGGTCTGTTCCAGGGCGCGGCCGCCAATGTCTGGCTGTCCAACCCCTTCTCCAACACCGGCATGGCCACGGCCAACCTGAACTGCAACACCACCAACCCGCTGTGCCCGGCCAGCCTGCTGTTCAACGCTGACGCCAACAACCCGACCTCGATCACCGGCGTGCCCCCGGCCGCCAACATCGACTTCCTGGACCCCGGTCTGCGCCAGCCCTCGGTCTGGAAGATGAACCTGGCCTTCGACGCCGAGCTGCCCTACAGCCTGGTGGCCGGTGCCGAAGTGGTGCTGACCAAGACCAAGGACGGCATCAACTACCGCAACCTGAACCTGGGCACGCCCACGGGTACGGGCCCGGATGGCCGCGAGCTGTACTACAACGCCGCCGGTCTGGACGGCACGAAGTGCTGGAATGGCGGCCCGGCCTTCATCAGCGGCTGCGGTGGTTCCAACCGCGCCAACCGCGACACCGCCTGGGGCAATGTGATCGTGGCCGAGCGCACCAGCAAGGGTGGCGGCCAGGCATTGACCCTGTCGCTGGGCCAGAACAACACCGGCTGGAACTGGTCGACGGCCTACACCTACACCACCGCCAAGGAAGTCAGCCCGCTGACCTCCTCCACCTCGTTCTCGAACTACGCCAACCGCGCCGTGTTCAACCCGAACGAGGACGTGGCCTCCAAGTCGTCCTACCTGATCCAGAACCGCTTCAGCGGTGCCGTGAACTGGTCCAAGGCCTTCATCAGCCAGTACAAGACCACGGTCGGCCTGGTGTACGAAGGCCGTTCGGGCAAGCCCTACAGCTGGACCTTCAAGAACGACATGAACGGCGACGGCATCAACGGCAACGACCTGATGTACATCCCGAAGGCACCGGGCTCGGGTGAGGTGATCTTCCGCGGCGCGCCCAACAGCGGCCTGAACAACGCCGCCGCCGCCGAAGCACGCTTCTGGGAAATCGTGGCTGCCAACCCCGACCTCGATGCCGCACGCGGCAGCGTGATCGGACGCAACAGCGCCAAGTCCAAGTTCGCCAACACCTTCGACCTGCGCCTGAGCCAGGAAGTGCCGGGCCTGTTCGCCGGCCACAAGGGCGTGATCACGATGGACTTCCTCAACATCGGCAACATGCTCAACAAGAGCTGGGGCCGCATCGACGAGATCCCCTTCACCCTGGGTGGCGGCAACGGCGGCAACCGCCGCGGCTTCGTCAACTTCGCCGGCATGCAGGGCGGCAAGTACGTCTACGGCGTGACCGGCCTGGACGACTACGAGACGCGCCAGAACAAGGGCGAATCGCAGTGGGCCGTGCAGGTCACCGCGAAGTACGAGTTCTAACCAGAACCCGCGCGCTTGCGTGGCACACAGGGCTCCTTCGGGAGCCCTTTTTCATTCATGGCCGCGCCCACTCGATGCTGGCCTCGAAGCCGCGCCCGCCCGCGCAGGGCGAGCGCATCCGCAGCTGCGCCCCCGACTGCTCTGCGATCTTGTGCACCAGGGCCAGCCCCAGCCGCGCCTGCGGCCCCTGGCCCAGGGTCAGGTCTTGCCTGAGCTGTGCCAGCCGGCCGGCGTCCAGGCCCGGCCCGTCGTCGCGCACGCACAGGCGCCCCGGCTCCACCAGCAGCTCGACGTTCGCCTCCGCGCCGCCATGCAGGCGCGCGTTGTGCACCAGGTTGCGCAGCGCGATGCCCAGCGCGTCCATGTCGCCCAGCACCAGGGCCGGGGCCTCGCACAGATGCAGCTGCGGCGGGCGCTGGCCGCCATGCTCGAACTCGTCCAGCACCAGGCGCGCCAGCAGCTTGAGGTCCACCGGCTCGCGGCGCAGCGCCAGGCCGGCGTCCACCCGCGCCAGCTCCAGCAGGCGCGCGGCCAGCGCGCTGACGCGATCCAGCTGCTTGAGCACCGCGCCGGCGCGCTCGGCCTGCGCCGGCGGCGCCGCCGGGCCCAGCACCTGCAGCAGGCGCTGCACCTGGGCGCGCGCCGCCGCCAGCGGGGTGCGCAACTCATGCGCCATCTGGCCGGCGAAGGCGCGCTCGGCCTCCACCATCATCTGCTGGCGCGCCCGCATCGCATTCACCTCCTGCAGCAGCGGCAGCCATTCCTGCGGCATGCCCTGCAGCGGCAGGGCGGCCTGGGCATCGCCGCGCAGCGCCTGCTGCACCGGCGCCAGGCTGCGGAAGCTGGCGCGCAGCAGCAGGTGCAGGATCAGCCAGCTCAGCGGCAGCAGGGCCAGCAGCGGCAGCAGCATCGCCAGCGCGGCCTCCCACAGCACCTCGGCGCGATGCGCCAGCGGCTCGGCCACCAGCACGCGGTAGGCGCTGGCGCGCGAGTCCAGCACCGCCACGCGCCAGGCGCCATGGTTCAGCAAGCCCGGCCGCACCGCCGGCGCCAGCTGCGCCTCGGGCGCGCGGTGCGAGCGCCAGCGCAGGCGGCCCTGCGCATCCAGTACCTGGTAGACGACGAATTCCTCGTGCGCGGCAAAGCCCGCCGGCGCGCCCTGCAGGGCCACGCTGCCCAGCACCGCGTCGCCCAGGCCCAGCAGATGCTGGCCGGTCTCGACCAGGGCGCTGTCCAGCACCTCGTCGGTTTCCTCCTGCACCGCCAGCAGGGCCACGCCGCTGCCGAGCAGCCAGGCCAGCAGCAGGGCCAGCAGCAGGCGCCGGTGCAGGCGCCGCTCCAGGCTCCAGCCGGCGGTGGCGGGGTCAGGCCTCAAAGCGATAGCCCAGGCCGCGGTGGGTGCTGATGCGCGCCGGCCCCAGCTTCTTGCGCAAGCGGCTGACGATCACCTCCAGCGAGTTGCTGCTGCTGTCGGCATGGCTGAGCGGCGCCAGCGCCGTCTCCAGCCGGTCGCGCTCGACGATGCGGCCGGGCGCGGCGGCCAGGCATTTCAGCAGGGCCCATTCCATCGCGGTGAGCTCCAGCGCGCGGCCGCCACGGCGCGCGCAATGCTGGCGCAGATCGAGTTCCAGATCGCCCAGCGCCGCCAAGCCGGGCGGCTGGGCGCGCCGCCACAAGGCCTCGATGCGGGCCAGCAACTCGTCCAGGTCGAAGGGCTTGGTGAGGTAGTCGTCGGCACCGGCGCGCAGGCCCTGCACGCGCTCGGAGATGCGCTCGCGCGCCGTCAGCACCAGCACGGGCAGACGCAGGCCCTGGGCGCGCCAGCGGCGCAGCAGGGTGAGCCCGTCACCGTCCGGCAGCTGCAGGTCCAGCAGGGCCAGCTCGGGCGGCGGCAGCGCGGCCGCCTGCGCCAGCAGCTTGCACCAATGCACCCGCACGCCGGCCGCCTCGAGATGCTCGCAAACCGCCTGGCCCAGATCGATGTCATCCTCGACGAGCAGCACTTGCATGCGCTCATCATCGCGCCGGGCAGCCGGCGCGCAGCAGGCAGCGTGCGCGCTCAGTTGCGTTGAATCAAGTCGCGGCGGCGCCAGACCAGGCCCGCCATGCCCAGACCCAGCATCAGCCAGGTGGAGGGCTCGGGCACCGCGGCGATATTGCCGTTCAGGTTGATGGCGACGTTCTGCGCGCCGATGAATTCACCCACCTCGCTGGGGTCGGCATGAGAGTCGCCCAGCAGCGGCTTGGCCTCGTGGTTCTCGGGGTCGAAGGCGCCGATGTAGTGGTAGAACTCGTAGCGCCGCACCACCGACTCGGACTTCTCGCCCACCGCCGCCAGGCCGCCGTTTTCCAGCTGGCCCGCGTTCGGGTTGCCGGGGTCGGTCTGCAGCAACTGCCATTCGATCTCGGTCTCGCTCTTGGCCAGCTTGATCTTGGGGTCGCCGCCCATCAGCTCCTCGAGGCTGATCTTCTCCTCGAACTCGGTGGTGTAGACCTTGACCCAGACCGGCTCGCCGAACTGCGGCTCGGGCGTTTCCGGCGGCGCCGGCGCCTGGATGCGCGCCACCACCACCGGCGGCTGGGCCGGGTTGGGCGAGGGCGTCACCTGCCAGGCGGGCGCCGGCAGCGCCGCCGTCACCGGGCTCAGCACGCCCGAGCCGGGGCTGCTTTCCACCAGCCAGCTGTAGCGCGTCTGGCTGGCGTTGCCCACCGTGCCGACGCCGAAATGGTCGCAGGGCGTGCTGGGGCCATAGCCGATGCCGCCACCGGTCCAGCAGCTCTCGCCCGGGGTGCTGAACACGCCGCTGGGCGTGCCCACGTTCCACACGCCGGCGGCAAAGCTGGCCTTGTAGGTGACGCGCACGCCGAACACGCCGCCGACGTTGTACTCGGTGACTTCGGGGGCGCCATAGCGCTCCACCGTGGTGGGGAAGCCGCGGCCGGCGCCGCCAAAGGTGTCGGTGATGTCACCCAGATGCAGGCCTTCGAGCTCGATCTCGAAGCCATGGGCGGTCTGACCGGTGTCGTTCACGACGTCGAAATTGCCCAGCGTGCCGAACACGCTGGCAGCCGCCCACAAGGGGCTCAACAAACCCAGGCTCAGGACCAGGGGACGCAGGGACGGACATGGCTTCATCATGGTGCGGCACTCCTGTAGGCAACAGCGGCGCCAGCATGGGCGCGCAAGATGAACCGAAACTGAACCGCGCGCCGCCTGACCCCTGCGTGCGGGACATCCCGGGAGATCCCGAACATGCGCCGAGGTTATGCCCGGCAGCGCCATTGACATTGGTCACCCGGGCGCGCGGCCACGTAAGCTCGGCCTGCCCATGTTCAGCGCCGCCCCCAGCTCACCGCCCGCCCCCAGCGACCTTGGCCTCGGCCTGGACGCCGGTGGCACGCACACGCGCTGGGCCCTGGCGGGGCCCGACGGTGCGCTGCTGGCCGAGGGCCAGGTGGCCGGCATCAGCGCCACCCAGCTGGCGCAGGCCGCCGGCCGCATGGCGCTGACCCAGACCCTGCACCAGCTGGCCGCCGCGGTGCTGCTGCATGGCCGGCCCAGCCGCCTGGTGGCCGGCATCACCGGCCTGGCCGAACCGCAGGGGCCGGTGGCCCAGCAGCTCAAGGACCTGCTCGCGCAGGCGCTGGGCCTGGCGCCGCGCCAGATGCACTGCGGCAGCGATATGGAGATCGCCTACCGCAGCGCCTTTGCCGCCCCCGGCGAGGGCTATCTGGTCTATGCCGGCACCGGCGCCATCGCCGCCTTCATCGACCAGCAAGGCCGCTTCGAGCGCGCCGGCGGCCGCGGCCCCATCCTGGGCGACGAGGGCGGCGGCTACTGGATCGCCCGCGAGGCCCTGGCCGCGATCTGGCGCCAGGAGGACGAGCAGCCCGGCAGCACCCAGGGCTGGCCGCTGGCGCAGGCGCTGTATGCCGCCATCGGTGGCAACGACTGGGCCAGCACGCGCGCCTTCGTCTATGGCGCCGACCGCGGTGCGGTGGGCCGCCTGGCGCTGGCCGTGGCCGCCGCCGCTGAGCACGATGCACGGGCGCGCGCGCTGCTGCGCCGCGCCGGCCACGAACTGGCGCGCCTGGCCCTGGCTCTGCTGCGCCGCCATGGCCCGCGCCCGGTGGTGGCCGCCGGCCGCGCCCTGCTGCTGCACGAATCGATTGCCGCCGGCCTGCGCGAGGCCCTGCCGGCTGACCTAGAGTTGCGCGTGCAGCAGCTGCAAGCCCATCACACCGCCGCCCGCCTCGCGCTGCTTGACCGACCGAAGCCATGAACCTGCGACTCACCACCTGCGCCCTCACCGCCCTGCTGCTGAGCGCCTGCGCCAGCGGCCCACGCATCGATACCAGCTACCGCTCGGAGAACCAGGACAGCCGCGTGCTCTTCCTGGTGCTGCACTACACGGTGGGCAATTTCGAGAGCGCGCTCAAGACCCTCACCACCGGCGGCAAGGTCTCCAGCCATTACCTGGTGCGCGACGATCCGGTCGTCACCTACCGCCTGGTGGAGGAAAGTCAGCGCGCCTGGCATGCCGGCCCCAGCTACTGGCGCGGCCATGCCAATCTCAACCCCAGCTCGATCGGCATCGAGATCGTCAACCCGGGCCGCCAGGTGGCGGCGGACGGCACGGTCAGCTATGTGCCCTTCTCGCAGAAGCAGATCGACGCGGTGCTGGCGCTCAGCAAGGACATCGTGCTGCGCCACCAGATCCGCCCCGAGCGCATCCTCGGCCACAGCGATATCCAGCCCCAGACCAAGCAGGACCCCGGCCCGATGTTTCCCTGGAAGCAGTTCGCCGACGCCGGCCTGATCGCCTGGCCCGATGCCGAGCTGGTGGCCGCCAGGCTGCCCGGCTACCAGGCCGCGCTGCCGGACGTGGCCTGGTTCCAGGACCAGCTGGCGCGCCACGGCTTCGGCGTGCCGCGCCATGGCGAGCTCGACGCCATGACGCGCAATGTGATCGCCGCCTTCCAGATGAAATACCGCCCCGCCAAGTACGATGGCGAGCCCGACGCCGAAACCGCGGCCCTGCTGGAGGTGGTGAACCTGCCGGAAGGCATGAAGTTATCAAGCACTGACCCCCGCGGCCCCGCCGCCCAGAAGCCCTACACCTCACGCTGGTGATGTTCAAGTTCCTGCTGCACAAGCTCGCCACCCTGCTGCCCACCCTGCTGGGCATCACCATCGTCGCCTTCGGCCTGATACGGCTGGTGCCGGGCGACCCGATCGAGGTGATGATGGGCGAGCGCCGGCTCGACCCCGAGGCGCATGCCGAGCTGGTGCGCCGCATGGGGCTGGACCAGCCCCTGCACGTGCAATACCTCGACTATGTGGGCAAGCTGCTGCACGGCGATCTGGGCCAGTCGCTGGTGAGCCGTGCGCCAGTCTCTGCCGAGTTCGCGGCGCTGTTCCCCGCCACCGTGGAGCTGGCGCTGACCGCCCTGCTGCTGGCGCTCAGCCTGGGCCTGCTGCTGGGCATGGCGGCCAGCCTGCGGCGCGGCTCACTGCTGGACCAGGGCGTGATGGGCGTGGCCACGGTGGGTTATTCGATGCCGGTGTTCTGGTGGGGGCTGATCCTCATCATGTATTTCTCGGTGGGCCTGGGCTGGACCCCGGTCTCGGGCCGCATCAGCATCGAGTACGACGTCACCCGCGTGAGCGGCTTCATGCTGGTGGACGCCTGGCTCAGCGGCGAGGCGGGCGCCTTCAAATCGGCCTGCCTGCACCTGCTGCTGCCGGCCCTGGTGCTGGGCACCTCCACCATGGCGGTGGTGGCGCGCATGACGCGCTCCAGCATGCTGGAGGTGCTGCGCGAGGACTACATCCGCACCGCCCAGGCCAAGGGGCTGAAGCCCGCCCGCATCGTGCTGGTGCACGCGCTGCGCAATGCGCTGATCCCGGTGCTCACCGTGGTGGGCATGCAGACCGGCAGCCTGCTGGCCGGCGCGGTGCTGACCGAAACCATCTTCTCCTGGCCGGGCATCGGCAAATGGCTGATCGACTCGATCGGCCGGCGCGACTACCCGGTGGTGCAGGCCGGCATCCTGATCTCGGCCTGCACCTTCATCGCCGTCAACCTGCTGGTGGATGTTCTCTACGGCGTGGTGAACCCGCGCATCCGTTCCAAGTCATGAGCCAAGTGATCGAAGCGCCGGCCTACCCTTCGCCGCTGGCCGAGTTCTGGGGCGGCTTTGCCGCCAACCGCGGTGCGCTGCTGGCGCTGGCCGTGTTCCTGCTGATCGCCGCCAGCGCCCTGCTCTCGCCCTGGATCGCGCCGCACAGCCCGATCGAGCAATACCGCGAGCACATGCTCACGCCGCCGGTATGGGCAGAGGGCGGCAGCTGGCGCTTCCTGCTCGGCACCGACGAGCTGGGCCGCGACCTGCTCTCGCGCCTGCTGCATGGCGGCCGCGTCTCGCTGGGCATCGGCCTGGCCTCGGTGCTGATGTCCATGCTGCCCGGCGTGCTGCTGGGCCTCACGGCGGCGTTCTACCAGCGCGCCGTGTCGCCGGCCATCATGCGGGTGATGGACATCATGCTGGCCCTGCCGGGGCTGCTGCTGGCGATCTGCGTCATCACCGTGCTGGGGCCAGGTCTTGTCAACACGGTGATCGCGATCGCGATCGGCGCGCTGCCCGGCTACACGCGCCTGACGCGCGCCGCCGCGCTGGCCGAGATCGGCAAGGAGTACGTCACCGCCAGCCGCGTGGCCGGCGCCGGCACGCTGCGCCTGATGTTCTCGGCGGTGCTGCCCAACTGCATGGCGCCGCTGATCGTCAACGCCACGCTGAGCTTCTCGGCCGCCATCCTGGAGACCGCCGGCCTGGGCTTTCTGGGCCTGGGCGTGCAGGCGCCCACGCCCGAATGGGGCAGCATGCTCTCGGCCGCGCGCGACTACATCGAGCGCGCCCCCTGGGTCGTGACCCTGCCGGGCCTGACCATCCTGGTCTCGGTGCTGGCCATCAACCTGATGGGCGACGGCCTGCGCGATGCGCTGGACCCCAAACTGAAACGAGCCGGCTGATGTCGCTGTTACGCATAGAAGACCTGCGGGTCGAGTTCGGCAGCTTTGCCGCGGTGGACGGCGTGGACTTCACGCTCGCGCCCGGCGAGGTGCTGGGCATCGTGGGCGAATCGGGCTCGGGCAAATCGGTCAGCATGATGGCGCTGATGGGCCTGATCGGCGCACCGGGCCGCGTCAGCGCCAGTGCGCTGGAGTTCCAGGGCCGCTCGCTGCAAGGCATCAGCGCGGCCCAGCGCCGCGCCATCGTCGGCCGTGACATGGCGATGATCTTCCAGGACGCCCTCACCAGCCTGAATCCCAGCTACACGGTGGGCTACCAGATCGAGGAGGTGCTGAAGGCGCACCTCGGCCTGCGCGGCGCCGCGGCGCGCGCGCGTGCGCTCGAGCTGCTGGAGCAGGTGGAGATCCCGGCCGCGCGCAGCCGATTGAAGGCCTATCCGCACGAACTCTCGGGCGGCATGAACCAGCGCGTCATGATCGCGATGGCAATCGCCTGCGGCCCCAAGCTGTTGATCGCCGACGAACCCACCACCGCCCTGGACGTCACCATCCAGGCCCAGATCATGGATCTGCTGCTGAAGCTGCAGCGCGAGCAGGGCATGGCGCTGGTGATGATCACGCACGACCTCGCGGTGGTGGCCGAGATGGCGCAGCGCGTGGCGGTGATGTACGCCGGCCAGGTGGTCGAGACCGGGCCGGTGCCCGCCCTCTTCGACGCGCCGCGCCACCCCTATACCGAGGCCCTGCTGGCCGCGATCCCCGAGCACAGCGCGGGCCAGCGGCGCCTCAGCGCCCTGCCCGGCATCGTGCCGGGCGCGCACGACCGCCCGCGCGGCTGCCTGCTGGCGCCGCGCTGCCGCTATGTCACGCCCGCCTGCGAGGCCGCCAGGCCCGCCCTGACCGACGGCGTGCGCTGCATCCATCCGGTCGGCGCCGCCAGGGAGCAAGCCCATGTCTGAGCCGCTGCTGCTGCAAGCCCAGGGCCTGGCGCGCCATTACCGCGTCAGCCGCGGCTGGTTCGCGCCCAAAACCACGGTGAAGGCGCTCAACGGCCTGAGCTTCGGCCTGAAGGCCGGCGAGACCCTGGCGGTGGTGGGCGAGTCGGGCTGTGGCAAGTCCACGCTGGCGCGCCAGCTCACCCTGATCGAGCCGCCCACCAGCGGCTCCCTGCTGATCGAGGGCCAGGACGCGGCGCACGCCGACGCGGCCACGCTTAAACGCCTGCGCCAGCGCGTGCAGATGGTGTTCCAGAACCCCTTTGCCTCGCTGAACCCGCGCAAGAGCATCGCCGCCACGCTGGCCGAGCCCCTCGTCATCAACACCCGCCTGAGCCAGGCCGAGCGGCTCGAACGCGTCGAGGCCCTGGTGCACAAGGTCGGGCTGCGGCCCGAGCACCTGCGCCGCTACCCGCATATGTTCTCGGGCGGCCAGCGCCAGCGCATCGCGATCGCGCGCGCCATGATGCTGAACCCGCGCGTGGTGGTGGCCGACGAGCCGGTCTCGGCGCTGGACGTCTCGATCCAGGCGCAGATCCTCAATCTCTTCATGGACCTGCAGGACGAGTTCGGCACCGGCTATGTGTTCATCTCCCACAACCTCAGCGTGGTCGAGCATGTGGCCAAGGACCTGCTGGTGATGTACCTGGGCCGCGCCGTCGAATACGGCGACAAGGCGCGCATCTTCGCGCGCCCGCTGCACCCCTACACGCAGGCGCTGATGAGCGCCACGCCGGCGCTGCGCGCGCAGGACCGGCGGCTGCGCATCAAGATCCAGGGCGAACTGCCGAGCCCGCTGAACCCGCCCAGCGGCTGCGCCTTCCACAAGCGCTGCCCGCTCGCGCAGGCGCGCTGCGCGGTGGAGGAACCCGAGCTGCGCGAGGTGGATGGCCGGCAGGTGGCCTGCCATCTGGTCTGAGCCCTGGCTCAGCGCTTGTCGGCTTCCGCCAGGCGCGCACGCAACCAGCGCTCGGCCTCGCGCCAGTCCGTGAAGAGCCGAAACTCGATGCGGCTGTCGGCGAAGACCTTGGCAAAGCGCTCAACCATGAAATCCATGCCCTCGAGCTCGGGCTCAGCCACCCAGGCCACGACCGGGGGCATGGCCAGCGACTGCACGGTGGCACTCAGGCCGGCGTGGTAGGCCGCGAAGGCCTCGGGCGACATCAGCGCACTGTGCTGCCAATGCACCAGCACCGCGGGCCTGGCCCCGGGCGTCGACGCCCAGCGCTCAAAGGCCTGGCGGCGCGCCGGCCCCAGCGCGCGCACCGCCTCCAGATTGAAGGGCCCGATCGCCTCGTAGCACAGCAGACCCTCCAGGCACTGGATGCGGAATTCGCCGTGCGGCGCAAACTGGCCTGAGCAAAAGGCGTTGGTGCTGATGATCGGCTCTGGGTGCGATGGCATGCTGGCTGGCGCGGCGGCTGGGGCGACGCGGCATTCTAGGAGGGCAGACTCAGCCCTGCCGCCTGCATGCGGCAGGGCCTTCGTCAGGCGTCGGGCATCCCGCAAGATGTCTGCAGGTCTTGCCCTTGGGGGGCGCCTCAGCCCTGCCGCCGGCATGCGGCCGGGCCTTCGTCAGGCGTCGGGCAAGACGCAGGTCTTGCCCGACGCCTGACTCAGACCCACTCGCATTCGCAGGTGAAGTGGCGCAGGAACTTGGGCTGCTTGACGATGCGCACGCCGCGGATGCTGGCGGCCTTCTGCTTGACCTCGGCAATCACCTCGGCCGCATAGTCGAAATGCGATTGCGTGTACATGCGGCGCGGGAAGGCCAGGCGTAGCAGCTCCATGCTGTGATAGGTCTCGCTGCCGTCGTCCAGGCGCTTGCCGAACATCACCGAGCCGATCTCCACGCCGCGGATGCCGCCCTCCAGATAGAGCGCATTGCACAGCGCCCAGGCCGGGTAATGCTCGACCGGCATGTCGGGCAGCACGGTGCGCGCATCGATATAGACCGCATGGCCGCCGGTCGGCCGGACGAAGCCCACGCCGGCCGCCTCCAGGCGCTCGCCCAGGTATTCGGCAGTGCGCAGGCGGTAGCGCAGATAGTCCTCCTGCATGCCCTCCTCCAGGCCCACGGCCAGCGCCTCCAGGTCCCGGCCCGCCAGGCCGCCATAGGTGGGGAAGCCCTCGCTCATGATCAGGCCGTTGCGCACCGCGTCCATCCAGGCCTCGTCGCGCAGCACGATGAAGCCGCCGATATTCACCATGCCGTCCTTCTTCGCGCTCATGGTGCAGCCATCGGCGTAGGAGAACATCTCCTTGACGATGTCGCGGATCGAGGTCTCGGCATAGCCCGGCTCGCGCATCTTGATGAACATGGCGTTCTCGGCAAAGCGGCACACGTCCATGATGAAGGGCTTGCCATGCGCCTTGAGCAGCTGGGCATAGGCGCGGATATTCGCCATCGAGACGGGCTGGCCGCCGCCGGTGTTGTTGGTCACCGTGATCATGCCGAAGGGGATGCGATCGCCCTCGGCCCGGAGCAGCGCCTCGACGCGCGCCAGGTCGATATTGCCCTTGAAGGGATGGATCAGGGCCGGCTGCAGGCCCTCGGCAATCACCAGATCGCGCGCTTCCACGCCCAGGTATTCGAGGTTGGCGCGGGTGGTGTCGAAGTGGCAGTTGTTGGGCACCAGCTCGCCGCGCTTGCACACCGCGGTGAACAGCACCTTCTCGGCGGCGCGGCCCTGGTGGGTGGGCACGAAATGCTGCATGCCGGTGATCTGCTGGATCACCGCCTGCAGGCGGTAGAAGCTGCGCGCGCCGGCATAGCTCTCGTCGCCCTCCATGATGGCGCCCCATTGGCGCGAGGACATCGCGCCGGTGCCCGAGTCGGTGAGCCAGTCGATCAGCACGTCCTCGGCGGGCAGCTTGAAGACATTCAGCTTGGCCGCGGCCAGCAGCGCCTCGCGCTCGCTGCGCGTGGTCATGCGGATGGGCTCGACGCTCTTGATGCGGAAGGGTTCGATCAGGGTCTTGGGCATGGGGCACCTCCAGCAGGATTGCAAAGTGCGCGCAAGTTAGCACCGGGGCGGCCGGCGTGGTGTCGGTCTATTCCAACGGCTGCAGGCGGTTTGAGCAAGGTCAGATTGAGCGCTTCTCTGGCAGACTGGACGCCCTTGCCGTCGACTCGTTCATGCCATGAGTTCCTTCGCCTTCCTCAGCAACACCGCCTTCATGAAGCTGCCCCAGGGCGATGCCCGGCAGCCCTCCCCCACGCCCTACGCCATCGCCGGCATCGCCTGGGACGGCTGCGTGACCAACCGCCCCGGCGCGCGTTTCGGCCCGCGCGCCATCCGCGAAGCCAGCCACATGCTGTGCGACGGCACGCACCCGCTGTTCGACACCAGCCCCGAGGGTCACTGCAGCGACCTGGGCGATCTGCCCCTGCCCAACACCAGCCTGGAGGCCATGCGCGCGGCGATGCTGCCGCTGATCGCCCCGATGATCGCCAGGCAGCACATGGCCTGGCTGGGCGGCGACCATT